>ERZ1370068.455-contig-10411_pt1 | contig 90877 bp, 139 predicted proteins | sample MGYA00561227_ERZ1370068 | MGnify/ENA primary metagenome ERZ1370068 (study PRJEB38410, sample SAMEA6850437) | metagenome | study: Metagenomic assessment of the ecological functions of the soil: analysis of the soil microbiota associated with the... | reverse complement strand
ACGTCCGGTGTACTTCGTTCAGTTACGTATTGCTCGACAATCCAGCTACATGAGGTTCACCGCTGCTGGGGCCACTGTACCCACCGCCGCTCCCTGTGGGCCTGCGGCTTTCGCCATTGTCCCCACTGTCGACGCCAATTGCGCCACCGCGGCATTGTATGCTGCGCGATCGGCGGCGTTTGTCACCACTACGAGCGCTTGCGCGCATAATCCTTCAACGCCTTCAAAAAGCCGTTGTCTTGTCGCGCGTCTGCTCAATCTTCGACAAGGCCGGCGGGGTGTCACTCGACCCGATACAGGGCACAGAGGATCTCATTTTGCGACGACTTCGAGGGAGCGCAGGCAACTTGTCGCCACGGCCACCTTGGCCCGAGCCGCGGTTAGCTCAAGCAGAGCAACAACACGGTCAGCAGCCAGTGCGGTATATCTGAGGTGGATCCACTTGAGGTTGATCGACGCCTGTACTGAAAGGCGCCCACCTCCCTCGAAAAATCATATGGGGAACACACCCAGCTAGAGGCCACCACCGCCAGCCATGAGAGCCGCAAAGGGCTCCATGAGGTTTAGTGACAGCAGCGACTTTCGCAAAGTTGCGAATAATGGAATGCTTTCATATGTCGTGCACAGCAGTCAGTCCGGCCACTACAGGCTTACCGTCATGCGCGCTGTGCGGCTGCGACGCCATCGGGGAAGGTCCAACCCTGGCCGGTGCCGGAAGTTGCACAATCTCGTTGGCGAAGCCCCTGCAGTGGCACACCAAGTTCGCCCGCGCCAGCGCAGGAGCAGATGCTCCGCAGTCGCCTTGGTGCGCTTCGAAACTGACTTCGCAGGCCTCATACGATCCACCATGAGTTCCGCCCCCGTTCTCCGGAAATGGCCAAAAGTTGGTGCAGGCTTCACGAGCCTCTGCTACGCAATCTACCATCGGTTCTGCATCCCGTCCTCTGGAAATGTCTCAAGTTGATTGAGCCGGCCGGAGAGGAGTGTGAGAGCTACTTCACACTGGCAAAAATTAATTTGACTGGCTAAGCGATTCCAATGGTAGGTGCAATACGCCATCTCAACCTTCTCGCGCAATTTGGCGAGTGCGGTTTTCGGCAACAGCCGTGGCAGTTTCGAGTCGTCGGGGCCGCTGCCGCCCAGCCGGCTCGGTAACCGCCCGGTCGTGGACGCCGCGCGCGAACAGCAGCAGCGCGTCGTGCAAGCGCAGGTCGTAGGTGCCGAGAAAATCGCGCCCCATGCCGATCCGGCCAGCAGGCCGGCGTCACGTCGAGCGCCGGCGACTGCTCTGATCTCGTCCGACAGACCGAACGGGTCGCGCCCTCGCGGTCGAGCTTGTTTTGACGAAGGTCAAGATCGGCACGTCGCGCAGCCGGCACACCTCGAACACTTGCTGGTCTGCTCCTCGATGCTGCTGGGTGCGACGGAGTCCTCGCTGAAATCCCGGTGCCCGGGTGTCGAGCAGGTTGAAAGCGAGCTGATGTTAAAGCTCATCACCGCCAGGACCGAGATGCCGCGCCGGCACTCTGACCGCCACCCAATCCGAGCCCACCCGCCGCCGCGCGCAACCAATCGGTCGTGCGGGCCGGCGGCCGGGCGAGCCAGTGTTTGATCAATCCGGACTTCCTTCGTAAACACCGTTCTATAGACACCCTAGACCACATGTCCGCCTGAGTACGGGGCGACCCGTCTCACCGTATGCAGGTAACGAGGGTTTGCGCCGGGTTGGCCGGTGCCGAGCCTCATGCATAAGACCGATCGGCGGGATGCCGCCAGCCTGGCCAAGCTGCACCGGGCCGGCGAGCTGACGGCGGTGTGGGTTCCGGATGCGCGGCACGAGGCGATGCGCGATCTGGTACGGGCACGGCTCGACGCGGTGCACAGCCTGCGCCGGGCGCGCCAGCAGCTCTCCGGGTTCTTGCTGCGTCATGGATGCCACTATGGCCGGCCGGCCTGGACCAGGCTGCATCGCCGGTGGCTGGCCGGGCTCAAGTTCGAGCAGGCGGTCCATCACATCGTGCTGGAAGATTACATTGCGGCGGTCGAGGCCGCCGAGGCGCGGCGCAACCGGCTGACGGCGCAGATCGAGGCAATGCTGCCGGACTGGACATTGGCTCCCGTGGTGGCGGCATTGCAGACGATGCGGGGCATGGCGCTGGTCAATGCGGCGACGCTTGATCGCCGAACTGGGCGATCTCTCGCGTTTTGCCAATCCACGCCAGCTGATGGCCTATCTCGGGCTGGTGCCGTCCGAACACTCGAGCGGCGCCAGCGTCAAACGCGGTGGCATCACCAAGGCCGGCAACGCCGCCGCCCGCCGGCTGTTGATCGAGGCGGCATGGAGCTACCGTTTCCCGGCCCGGCTCAGCCGCGAGTTGCTGTTGCGGCAGGAGCGCCAGCCCAGGCTGATCCGCGAGCATCGCCTGGAAGGGGCAACTGCGGTTGTGCGCGCGCTATCGCAGGCTCGCCCGCACCGGCAAGCCGGCCAACATCGTCACCACCGCGATCGCCCGCGAACTGTCGGGCTTCGTGTGGGCCATCGCCCGGCAGGTGGCGGTGACGACAGACTGATCGCACAAGACCAATGATCGCAGCCAAAGGAGGCGCCAGCGAACCACTCAACATGCGACTTCCGGGCAAGGCTGGGGGCGCGGTCGCGGTCAGGAGAACCCTCGCATCCACTATCTGCCGGATCACCGATCCGACGCAGGTTTCTAGACCGAGGCAGCTCCGCGACGCATCAACGGTCATGCGGTTCCGACCCGCGCATCAGAGTATGATCAACCGTCGTTTCAACGACCGCGCCTCCTGCCCTGCCCGGAAGAGCCCAAAACAAGCGCTTGCTCGCAAGCCACCAATTCACTCGCCTGCATCTGGCAAAGGCGGACATGAAGTGGTACAAACCTGACGGTTGGTACCGGGCCTGCGATCATCGAGATTGCTTCGCTTCGCTCGCAATGACACCGCAAATGGCTGTCATTGCGAGGAGCGGAGCGACGAAGCAATCTCGATGTGAGGCTTGATGGCGGAGCATCTGTTTGGTTCGTACCACTAGCCTAGCCTAGCCTAGCCGCAGTCCGAGTCGAGCGGTCCCGGCCTAGCCTCCGCCTGATCGACAGCAAGCTTGTAGTCCATGCTGCCCAACGACCCGTCTTTGGGGAAGAGGCGGATACCGATCCGATTGCCCTGGTTGCCGCCCAATATCCGGATCTGATCGTCCTCATCGGCGATGAAGAAGCCGACATGGCCGCCGTCCTCGGTCGGGCTGTGCCGGCTGAACACGACGATGTCACCTTCGACCGGGCGGAAGGTGACATCGCGGCCCCAATCCTGGATCGTGCCAGGACCGGGCCGCCTTGCTGTCTGGTGCCCTGCAGGCCGGTCTGCTCGACGCAGTAATTGACGAAGGAGGAGCACCACGCCGTCTCGTCGTGTGCCGCCGCCGCCCTCCGTGGTGCGGTGATACATGACGATCCGCGGATTGTCTTCGCGGCCCGGGATCTCGGCAACATCCACGGGGCCAGTTCCTGCCGCGCGATATCGATAGGCCGCGGCGTCACCGTGGTAACGCCAAATGGCGGCGCCCCGGTGGAAGGCCGACGGCGCCATCGGTAGCGGGGCCGGCAATCCGCCCGAGACCGCCTGCAGAAAGTTCGTGAAGACAAAGCCGTCGGCCTGCCCGTCGCCCTCGAGATCGACCTTGGTCCACGATCCGTCGCGCCCGACCCCGGTGACGATCGTCCCTGTATCCAGGGTCTGCAGCACTCGGAAGTTCTCGCCGGGACCGCTGCGCGGTTGAGGCCGGACCGGGCAGTCACCTCGAAGAGCGCAGCCGATCCCTCGCCGCGCCGTGTCGAGTGAATCCTCGCCGGCTCCGAACTGCCCGAAGCTTTCGAAGCTGGGATTGATAACGTTGCCGTCACAATCGAACCCGCCGACCTCGGACCGGACATCCAGGAACTTCTGGAAGATTGTCCAGTTGCCTGCGGCCAACGCAGCTTCTTGTTCCTGACCACCCGGTGGCGCCAGCTAGCCAGATAAAATCGACGAGGCCGAGGGTCTTCAGACGGCCGCTCACCAAGCCCGACCTGTAAACCCCAATGCGAAACCGGCCGCGGACGACCTCCTTCACCTTCCCAAAATACGAGGCGATCTGGTCAAGTTCGGCTCGCCTCGTATAGTCGGAATCGACCGCGAAATAGATCGCTGAGCCTTCGGGCTGCGCCATCTCCAGCGCCAGCGCCAGCGCCACGTTCGGCATCCGCGGTGCCATTCGCATCACTCAAATCCTCAAGATCGCCGTTCGCCCCGCCGCCTTGCTCGAACACCACCGCGACTGACAACCCGGCGGAGTGCAGCGCATCCATCCCGGCCGGGTCAAGCACCTGGTCGGACAATCGCGAACTGTTGCTGACGGTTATAATAACGGATATGACCGTCTTTACGCCGGCCTCAGACAAAGCAACTGCAAACTCTTGCACGTTGCTCGGAACGTCGATGATTTCCTGCATGATCGTCGTCCTCCCCTTGCGGCCTTCCGGCCCAGATGGCTCTTGGTGACACGACTGTTGGGGTCTAGGCCCAGTGGCGGGGCCGCAGGACCGTCCCTTAAGCCGACATTCCCCGATTCCGGGCGGTTGGTTGCAAGGATCTCCTTTCGGAGCCGTTTCGACAACGGTAAATCGCGCATCGCATCCGCAGCGTTGGGGTGCCGATGATGTCGGCGGGCCAGGCCTCCTCGGCGAGTTGCGCTCGCGCGCCAGGAAGAACACCGGCGCCTGGACCGACATCTGCCGCCGGTGCGGATGCTCTTCGATTTCATGCGCGCGCTGAAAACCGCCCGACGCGATCCGCACAAAGGCGATCGGCCGCCAGTTCTGGCTGGTAGGGCGCGCGGGCGGCGGCGCGAGGCTCAGCGACTCCGCGCGCAGTAATTCGCGCACCCGAAATTGTTCAGCGCGCTGCCGAAATAGACCGGCGTCAGATGGCCCTCGCGATAGGCCTGCGGGTCGAAGGCGGGCAGCAGGCCCCTTCGCCATCTCGACCTCCTCGCGCAATTTGGCGAGCGCTGCTTTCGGCAAGAGCCGCGAGCAATTTGCGGGTCGTCGAGGCCGCTGCAGCGGACCGGCTCGGTGACCCGGTCGTGGACGCCGCGCTCGAACAACAGGAGCGCATCGGCGAAGAGGTCATAGGTGCCGAGAAAGTCGCGCCCCATGCCGATCGGCCAGGAGGCCGGGGTCACGTCGAGCGCCAGCGATCTGCTCGATCTCGTCCAAGCAGGTCGAACGGGTCGCGGCCTTCGCGGTCGAGCTTGTTGACGAAGGTGATGATCGGCACGTCGCGCAGGCGGCAGACCTCGAAGAGCTTGCGGGTCTGCTCATCGATGCCCGCCGGCAACTTTGGCGGCGCCGCCGAGCCCCATCACCGCGCTATCCACAGGGGTCCCGCCCGGGCTGAGTGCAGACCAGGATGGCGTGGCTGGCTGCCGCAGCGAAGCACAATCACCAATCGGAGGGGCGATCGCCTGTTGCAGATCGGCGGCAGGTCTGACGGCTTTTGGACGCGGCGAGGTTTACGCGGTTTCTCGGGCAGTCGCGGGCGCGGTCCACTCTGCGATCCGATCGAGAGGCATCCGATTGAACATTGACAGCCGGGCCGGCCGACGCCTCTTGACGCTCGCCCGCCTTCTGCCGCTGGTGATCTTCTCACGGGATTGTTCTGCGCCAGTCACAGTGCGGTAGAGGCGCAATCGACCGGTAGTCCGCTTACCGGACCGGGCCGGGAGGCGTGCCGCACTGCGCGCGGTCCAGGCCGCTACATTCCGTTTCAATGACCGCTACACGACGCCGTTCGGCCCGGCCTACGCGGACATTTGGCTCGTTCAATCCGATTTCCTAGCGTGCCGGCCTCCGGTCGGCCGTCCGTTCTCCTACGCGCTGTGCTACTTTTCCGGTCCGGCGATCGGCACTCCCGTACCGGCGGACGGCACGGCATCGGTCAACCCGCCGCTGCCTTGCATCTTGGCGCCCGACGGCAAATCCGCAAGCTGCACATGCTATGAGATCAATACCGAACAATACCCGCCCTATGTGCCCCTATTTCGTCGGCATCAACGCTATTCTGAACCTCGATCTGTACGTGCGCACGATAGCCGCCTGCGGCCACGACTGGCGAACTCTGCGGCCCGCAGCCGCCGACCCGCAACAACACGTGGTGGAACCCGGCGCCGGTCTGCCGGGCGGCCAACACCAACAGCGTCATTCCTGGGCGCCGAACTCATCTCGGTCTTTTCGACGCTCAAGAATTCGGATTACGAGACCGGGACGTCACCCCAACTCGACGACCTGCGCGGCCGGCAAGTATGCCGGATGCATGACCGCACCATGCCGTCATACCGGAAAAGCAGGACGATGCCGGGAACGACCTGGTGGAATGCAGTGCCCGGTCTATGACGGTCCCTTCGAACTCGGGCAAGCCGAGTGCCGTGCGACGCCAACGAGTTGACGCCGACAGCGGCCTCGCAAGGTGCCTCTCCCGAGGCTTTGGCTGCCTTGCAGCAGGTTCAGCTCAGTATTGCTCGAGGAAGAACCCGCGCGGAACACCTTGATCCTGCCATTGTAGCAACGGCCTTGACGGCAGCGGGTGTCGATCCCGCCAGCATCCAGGGCTTCATTGCCAGAATTTTTCGCCCAATCCGGACAGGGATGCTGCATTGGCGCAATTCTACGCCCTGATCGATACTGCTTACGCGAACCTGGGAGCGCCACCCGTCTACGTCTGGTCGGCCGCACACAATCCGCTCAAAAACGACGAGCCGATCGATCCTCCGGCGACCGGCTGTTTACCTGACGTGGCCGGTGACAAGGGCTGCCCGCTCTATTCTTCGGCCACCCAATATCCGGTCACCAAAGGAATCCGCTCTGCTTGCGGGTATGCGAGGCCTACCGCAATGGCATCCGCCAGAGCACGAACGGGTCTCCTGCGAGTGCTCAAGGTAGGCTACAGCTGCGATGCGACGCTTGTGTACGACCCTCGGGATTGGGCAGACGGCACCACTGCCGGTCAGCCCGCTCGGCAAAAGCCCACTTGCTGCAACACGCCTGCGGCGGCCTGGCGGAACTCAGCGGTTTGCAGAGTAATTTTAGCGCTTGAGCAGATCGATCAATGCAGCTGCTGCGCAAGCCAGGTTTGCGGTTGTGCCGCCGCCGGCATCGATATCGATGCCGAGACACGGCAGGCAGATCGCCGGGCTAAACGCCGCAACAGGAACAATTGGAGATAACGCCGCAGTGTCAGATCAACGGCACGCTGTGCGGCGCGCAAACACCGGGAAACTAGCTGACGATCGCCGTATCGGGGTGATACATCACAGTCGGACCTCGCCGCCTTGTGTGGGTGACCTTTAACGGTGGACCCCGCTGCTAACGGTGGACCCCCGCTGCGCTGTGGAGATGCCGGATAACATCGCGGTCGAGCTGGTCGGCGGAGGTGATGATCGGCACGTCGCGCAGCCGGCAGACCTCGAAAGCTTGCGGCGGAGGCAACCGTCACGCCGCTTGTCAGTCACTACGCTCGGTGTATTCCTTTGAAAGCACCTTATCGCCGAGGTCTGCAGCGATGCTCAGACAAAGGGTCTCATAGCGATCGGGCGCGAACGACCTCGTGCAGCCGAAGCAGAGTGTAATACTGGATGCTCGCTCAATAGAGCATCCGCATTCTCGCCTTCCTTCATCCGAGGACTGGAATTGCTCCATAGGAAAGATCTCCGCTACCACGAGACACTCGCAGATATCTTTTCGTTGGCGTTCTTGGCGGCTACGATGTCGACAATGAAGCGCGTCGCCGTCGGTCGGCACAGTAGCAACCTTGACGTCCGGCATCTGGGATAGCTTGTCGGCGAGGCAAGATCGGATAGGTCGACAGTGCCTCGACGTCGCCGGCTAGTCGCAGTTGTATGATCACGTCCGTGCGGTTCGTACGCTTGGGCGGATGCGTAGGATGTAAAGGAGCCCAGACGCCAGAAACGCCGCTACGACTGCGGCAACATATCCCCTGATTGCTGCGCATAATCCATCCCCTCGGTTCTTCGAGCTCGCCACTCACCCCTATCGCGTTACCTGCCGGAGCTGATTCTGCCTAGTCTTGACTCTGTCAAAGCTCTGCCCGTTATCTCGCTAACACAACGCGTGTCAAAGTAAGTTCGTCATCCGCTCGATCGTTGGAAATCTACGGTTCCCTGCGTATTCTTTCAGCCGCGCGGCAGACAGATTAGCGCGTGTATTCAGGTATGAGTCGCAGGCTCCGAGGCCGCTGCACTTATCCTCTGCCGAGCGAACACGGTCGCCGTGTTTCGACCGCAATTCGACCTCGGCCCGACGATGATCGTCAGATCCTCGGCGCATGATCCGTCTCGGACGCGCACCGAAGCCTCACGTCATCGGCGTCTAGGGTATATCCCCTATGCAATCATAGTTGGGCGTTGACACTTGCCGCATCGCACACGACGATCATCGGGAACTAACCGAGAAGTACCGTAGTCAAGGAGAAACTCACCATGCCGATGCCGCAACGTGTCCAGTATTCCGATGCCATCGAACCGTTGGTGCAGTTCATCGAGGATACGCCTCCGGCAGAGATCCTCGACCGCACCCTGGACAAGCTGCGTGCCGGGAGTTTCGCCGCAGACCATGCTGACGGCCTCGGCGCTCGCGGTGACCCGCTCGACCGAGATGCCGCCGGGTCATCACGGCGGCCCGCTGCATCCCTTGGCCGGCCTCTATCGCCGTGTCGAAGCTGGTCGAGCGCCTCGAGGGCGAGCAGCGTTTTGTCCCGGTATTGCAGCACGTGGCGCTGACCAACAAGCACATCAACCATCCGGCGATGGGACCCTACCAGCTGCTGGAGTTTGCCGCGGAGGATGCCGGCGGGTTCGAGGCGACCAAGGCGGCCTTCCTGATGGCGGTGCAGCGCGGCGAGTGGAACAAGGCCGACCATCTCTTCCAGTGGCTGTGGAAGAACGCGCCGGCGATCGAGGTCTTCGATCTGCTGATGAGCGTGGCGATCCCGAAGAATTTCAACGACGACCACTACTTCATGTTTCCCGGCACCGTGTGGCGCGCCTTCGAGACCGGGCGTTCTCGACAAGGAGCTTCTGCCGATGCGTGATGCGGCCGGTGGTGCGCTTTGTGACCCGCAGCTCCGGTCGCCCCGAACAACCCGATGCCCTCGCCGATGCCGGCGATCGAGGCGCTGATCGAGGAGCATCAGCTGCTGAGCCGCATCCTACCGCCAGCGCAGCGGCGAGGATGAGACGGCGGCGATCGGCGAGCTCGGAGAGGCCATCGCGGCGGTCGACGTCTTTGCCGATATTCCGGTGCTGATGGCGAAGGCGCTGGCCGACGGGCTTTCGCTGGAGGGTGCGCGGCGAGGCGCTGTCGATCGGGGCTGCCGGTCTGTTCCTGCGCTCCCTCGGCGGCAACCCGATGGATGTCCACCTGCACACCAGCGTCAATCTGCGGCGCTACCTGCTGCGGCTCGACGGGATCAGCCTCAAGCAACAAGCTGATGCTGCTGCTGACCTGGCAGTCGGGCCCGGAGATCCGCTCGACCGCGGATCGGATGGAGCCGTACCCGCAGCCCGATATGGCCGCCGTCGCCGCGTTGCCGCCGCGGCACGCAGGAGGAGTTGCTCGACGCGATCAGGCACAGCATCTACAACCAGCCGCCGACCGACTGGTCGCAGGTCACCAATCTGGGCCTGATGCGGGCGGTGCCGGAGGTCAGGAGACGGTGAACCTGGCCACGCAATACATGCAGTGCGGCTACGACCCGCAGGCCTTCATCGCGCGTCTCGCCGAGATCGTCTGCCACGACAATTTCACCGAGATGCACGCCTTCAAGCATCACCAGTCGATCGTCGAAGAATTCCACGCCACCCGCGAGCCCTGGCGCTGGATGCATCTGGTCTGCGGCGCCCAGGCTGCGGCGATCTCCTTCGGCAAGAACATGACGGTCTACGAGGAGTACCTCGAGCTCCTCCACGCCGCGTAGTCCCGACGAACGCACGCACCGCAACCGTCAGACGGGGCCGCCCCGAGCTGGGCGGCCCCGTTCTTATGCCTTATAGTGCGCGCGTAGTGCGTCGCCGAGGCTGATCTCGCCGCCGGCGACGACCTCGGCGTAGACGCCCATATTGATGTGGCCGAAGGCGCGCTCGAGGGCGGCGACGATGTCGAGGTCACGCTGCGCGGTGACGGGATTGACCTGGGTCGCCGCGCATCTGGTGATCGCGCGCGATGACCCGCAGCCGCGCCGCTCCGAGGGTGATCTCGGAGCCGATCCACCGTGCTCGCTCAGGCCGGCGCGCCTGCGAAATAGACATTCGCGCGAAAGCGCAGGGGTCGACCGGCACGCCCATCGCTGCCTCCAATGCCGGCGATGCTCGCTCGGTTGATCAGCGAGACGTATTTGTCGGTCGTCGCGTTCGGCTTGCGCCGCGCATCGGCAAAGGCGTGCCCGGGCGCCTCGACGACGCGCAGCGGTCCGTCCACGTCGCCGAGGAAATCGGCGAGAAATTCCGCCACCCGGCCGGCGTCCGTCCGGCTCGGTGATCGCCGCGCGCAGCAATTCCCGATCGTTCTCGGCGATCGCCAGCACGCCGCTTTCCGCATCGAAGCGCGTCCGCAACCGCGCCAGCTTCTCGTCGCGCATCAGCATGACGAAACGGATTTTCGGCAGCCATTCCGGGTGCTGCGGATCAAAGCGTGTCGAGCCGAGCGCCACCGCGAAGCGCCGATCGTGCGGCAGGCATTCGCCGGGCACCAGCGCCACGCGGTCCATTTCCTCGGCGCTCAGGCCCTTTACCGGGTAGCGGTAGATCGCGATAACGGTGGCGGTCATGTCGGCAGGCCCTCTCGGCTCCCGCGATGATGACCGGCACGAGGCCGATTTTCCATGGTTCCGCTCTCCGTTCTCGATCTCTCACCGATCACCGAAGGCAGCGATGCCGGTCAGGCGTTGCGCAATTCGCTCGACCTGGCGCGGCATGTCGAGGCGCTCGGCTACCGGCGTTTCTGGATGGCCGAGCATCACAATCTGCCGGGCATTGCCAGTGCCGCGACCGCGGTGGCGCTCGCCCATGTCGCGGCCGGCACGAACCAGCATCCGCATCGGCGCCGGCGGCATCATGCTGCCGAACCACGCGCCGCTGCGTGATCGCCGAACAGTTCGGCACCCTCGCGGCCCTGCATCCCGGGCGGGTCGAGCTGGGTCTCGGCCGCGCGCCCGGGTCGGATCAAATCACCGCCCGCGCGGTGCGCCGAAATCTCTACGGCGATGTCGACGAGTTTCCCCGCGATGTCGTCGAACTGATGAGCTACTTCCAGCCGGCTGAACCGGGCCAGGCGGTGCAGGCGGTTCCCGGCGCCGGGTTGGAGGTGCCGATCTGGATCCTCGGGTCGAGCACCTACGGCGCGCAGCTCGCGGCATATCTGGGCCTGCCCTTCGCCTTCGCCTCGCATTTCGCGCCGGCGATGATGATGCCGGCGATGAAGATCTACCGCGAGCGGTTCCGCCCGTCCGCGCAACTCGCCCTGCCCCATGTCATGCTCGGGGTCGTCGTCGTCGCCGCGGAATCGGACGAGGAGGCGCGGTTCCTGTTCTCGTCATTGCAGCAATCCTCGCTGAACAACCGGATCGGCCAGCGCGGCCGGGTGCCTCCGCCGGTCGCCGATTTCGAGGCCCGGCTCGATCCCTACGCCCGCGCCATCCTCGCCGACGCATTGGGCTACCGCCATCGTCGGCGGCCCTGACACCGTGCGCCGCGGCCTCGACGATTTCATCCGCCGCACCGGCGCCGACGAGCTGATGGTGACCGCCAACCTCTTCGACCACGCCAAGCGCAAGCGCTCGTTCGAGATCGTCGCCGAACTGCACGGCGCGATGAAGAGACCGCGCAGCCGGTAGACGTCAGGCTCTTGACGACCAGTTGTACACCCGCGCCAGCGTGTCGCCCATCAGCGTGGCGCGATCGCTGTCGGACAGCCGGTCGGTGACGCGAAACGCATCGACCCCCTGCTGGTAGGTCAGCAACGCGACCGCGCGGGTCCAGTCGGTGCCCCACATGCAGCGATTGAGGCCAAAGGCGTCGAAGATGCGCCCGAGCGGGTCCCAGATGTCTTTGTACGGGAACGGCTCGTGCGACAGCGTGCAGGCGCCGCTGATCTTGATCGCGATGTTGGGATGGGCGGCCAATGCCAGCACCTTCGGCAATTCAGCCAAAGGGCTGGGGCGGCGCCGGCGGTGCGAGACGGCTGCTGCAGCCCGAGATGGTCGATCACCAGCTGCGTATTCGGGGTTGCGCGCCGCCAGCTGTGCGGCCTGCTCCAGACGCCCGGTACACGCCAGGTTGACCGGCAGCGAATGCCGCGCCGCCTCAGCCAGGACACGGTTGATCGCGGGGTCGGCGGGGTCGGTCGAAGCGGTGTCCCGCAAGAACACCCGGATGCCGACCGTGCCCTTGGTCGCCGCCCAGTCGGCGATCGTATCGGCCACTCGTGGGATCGGTCGGATCGACCGGCTTGACCAGCCGGAACCGGCTGGGATGCGCCGCGAAGACCTCGACGGCGTAGCTGGCGTCGTAGCGGTACATGCTGAACGGCGAGACCAGATACCGCGCCGTCGACGCCGACCGCGTCCATCGCGGCCACCATCTGGTCGCCGGTGACCTCCGCCGGGCCGTGCAGCGTGCCGACCCAGGGGCGGCCCGGGTGGTTGCGTTCATAGGCGTGAACCTGGGCGATCGAATATCGGCATCGCTTCCGGCCCTCCCGATGGCGCTATCGTTCAGCTGGCAATGTGGCGCTTCGCAGCCAAGACGAGTCAAACCGCTGCGTGAAGCGATAAGCCCAGTCGCAGAGCCCGTCATTCGTAGAGGAAGGCGCCGTCCTCCAGATCGGCGGCGGGAAACTGGTCGCTTCTCGCTCCAATAGTCCTGGGTGTGCTGCCATTCGGGCTTGTCGCCTCGCTTCGGCAGCAGGTGCATGCCGCGCATCAGATAGCCGGGATTGAAGTTCTCCGGATCGATCCACGGCAGCAAGGGCATGTCCTTGTCCTCGGGCCGAAGCGCCGGCGTCACCTTTCTCGCGCCCTTTTCCTTCATGTGATTGAGCAGCCGGCACACGAAATCGGCGACCAGATCAGCCCGCAAGGTCCAGCTGGCTCGGAAGTAGCCGAAGACCCACGCCATGTTGGGCACGCCGGTGAACATCATGCCGCGGTAGGTGACCGTGTCGGAGAAGACGAGAGGTTTGCCGTCGATGGTGAAGTCGATGTCGCCGAGCACATTGAGATTGAAGCCCGGTGGCCGTGATGATGATGTCGGCTTCCAGGGCCTTGCCGGACTTCAGAAGAATGCCGGTCTCCGTGAAGCTCTCGATCTCGTCGGTGACGACCGAGGCCTTGCCGGCGCGCGATCGCTTGCAAGAAATCGCCGTCGGGAATGAAGGCGATGCGCTGCCGCCATGGCCGGTAGCGTCGGCGTGAAATGCGTGTCCAAGTCGTAGTCGGGCCCCAGATAGGCGCGAACCGCCGGCGAGCAGCTCCTGCTTCACGACCTCCGGCTCGGTGAATGAACGGCGGGTGAAAACGGCCTGATCGTGCAGGATCTTCTTGCGCACGATCTCGTGGATCCAGGTCTCGTCGATTTCCAGCTGCGCGCAGCTCGTCGGCGAGCTCGATCGCGTTGCGGCCGGTCCTGAAATAGGTCGGCGAGCGCTGCAGCATCGTGACGTGGCCGCAATCGGCCGCGATCGCCGGGATGAGCGTCGCCGCGGTGGCGCCCGAGCCGATGACGACGACCTTCTTGCCGGCGTACTCCAGATCCTCCGGCCAGTTCTGCGGGTGAACGATCCGGCCCTTGAATGTCTGCCATCCCGTTCCACTCGGGCGTGTAGCCCTGCGAGTGGCGGTAGTAGCCCTGGCACATCCACAGGAAGTTCGCGGTGAAACGGACCGTCTCGCCGGTATCCGCCCGGGTGGCCTCGATCGTCCAGAGATTCTCGTCGCTCGACCAGCGCGCCGAGGAGATCGTGTGCCGATAGCGGATGTGCGGGCCGAGATCGTTCTCGTCGATGACTTCGCCCATGTAGCTCAGGATCTCGGCTGCCGTCGCGATCGGCGCGCTGGTCCACGGCTTGAAGCGATAGCCGAAGGTGTAGAGATCGCTGTCGGACCGGATGCCCGGATAGCGGTGGGTGAGCCAGGTGCCGCCGAAGCTTTCCTGCGCTTCGAGGACGACGAAGCTCGTCCCGGGACACTGCTTGGTGAGGTGATAGGCACCGCCGACCCCGGAGATTCCCGCCCCGACGATCACGACGTCGAAGTGCTCGATTTCGGTGCGCGGGCCGGTCTCGGCGAGGTGTCGCGATCTCTGTCATGAGCTTCCGATCTTTCCGTGTCCGCGGGCAGCTTAGCCCATTCACCCGGCCGGCCACATCCCTGCGATACGCGCGCCGGTGGTTGTCATTACCGACCGCGGCGTGAAACACTCCCATACGAAGTTCTGCCGGTCTTGAAGATCTCGGCGGATCGAGGACACCGCCCGCGCGGCGGAGTGAGAGACGCAATGATCACGAAATTCGACAGCTCCTATTACGGCACCGCCGACATGGAGAACCTCGGCTATGCCGGCACGCCGATCAACGAGCGCTGCTATTCGAAGGAGGAGCTGGCCGAAGGCGATGCACAAGGTGGTGGCTTACGCCAAGTGCATGGACGAGCGCGGCTACAACACCTTCTGGATGGCCGAGCATCATTTCCAGCCCGAGGGCACGGAATTGATCCCGAACCTCCTGATGATGGCGATGCATCTGTGCGGCGTGACCAAGAACCTCAAGATCGGCTGCGGCTTCAACATCGTGCCGATGTGGCATCCGCTGCGCCTCGGCCGAAGACTACGCGATGGCCGACATCCTGACCGGCGGGCGGGTGATCTTTGGCGTCGGGCGCGGCTACCACACCCGCGAGGTCGAGACCTTCGGCTCGCCGCTGATCGACCAGAACGCCAACCGCGAGATGTTCGAGGAGGGCGTCGAGGTCCTGTTCAAGGCGTTCGAGGGCAAGTCGTTCTCGCACAAGGGCAAGTACTACACGATCCCGCCGGAGGTGCCCTATCGCGGCTATACGCTGAAGGAGATCACCCTGATGCCGGCGCCGGAGCGCCTGCCGGTCGAATGCTGGCAGCCGATCCAGAGCGGCTCCGAGCCGCGCCTTCGACTTCATGGCGCAAGTACGGCATCAGCGGCGTGATCGGCGGCGGCTCGGCCGAAGGCGGCGCGGTCGAGCGGCACATGCTCGGCTTCCAGGCGGCCTACGCCCGGCGCGGCATCAAGCTCGAACTGGGCGAGCGGCTGGCGCTCGGCTACCAGTTCCACATCGCGTCGAGCCGCGAGCAGGCGATCCGCGAGGCCGCCCCGCATTACGAAGAGAACATGAAGATGTTCGGCGAATTGCGCCTGGTGCGGGCGCTGACCGACGAGCAGATCGCGGCGATGCGCGACCCCAGGCTCGCCGGCACCGTCAAATTGCCGACGATCGAGGACGCGGTGAAGGCCGGCGGCTTCCTGGCCGGCCGGCCGGAGGACATCATCGAGCAGCTGAAGGCGGTCGAGAAGCGCTATCCCGGCCTCGATCGGGTCATTTGCGCCACGCCGCTCGGCACCCCGCTCGACGTCCAGCTCGGAAGACCTCGACCGGTTCGCGAAGGAGGTGATCCCGGCCTTCCCGCGGCCCCAGGACCGCCGCCGCGGCGGAGTAGAGCCCGAGGGTCAGGCCGCGTGCGACCGCGATCAGGCCCTCGTCGCCGTCCGTGAACTTTTCGTAACGCAGCGCACCTTCGTCGATGGGAGAATTCCCACGTTTCGGCGTTGGGATCGTAATCGTTACGGCTCTAGGAGCCGGAAGGTTCCGTCGGGCAAGGCCGTCGCACGCGACTGGCCGCCAGACATCGGTGCCTTCGTCCAGCAGCCGAACGTAAACCACCACCTCAGTATCCGGTATCCTGGGGCACCGACATGTAAGACTTCTCCGGTTTGGTCGTCGACAACCACCGACAGGCCGGTCCGCGGGCTGACGTACCGTGTAGCCGTGTTTCCCCGATTAACGTAATATGAGCGCTGGATGGCGCCGCCCGCTGGCGATCGCTTCATCGATCAGTTCCAACGTCCAGCCTCGCTGCGCAAGCTGATTCTGCCACTGTTGCGGCGATTTGTGCGAACGAGTTCGTCGGCAACGTTACCATCATCTCAGGCGGCCTTTCCCTCGAGAATTTCGGGGAGCGGCTCTGGTACATCGGGAACGTCCGTAGCGCGGCGTCCAGCGCCTGGCCGATAGCCTTCGCACATGGTCGCACGCCGATCGTCTGGGGGAGGTCCAGTGAACGTCGGCGTTAGGACGCCTCAGACGAGCTGATCACGCTACCCCGGCGCATTCAATTAGAGCGTCTCTAGTCATCTTGACCTCACGGGATCGGAACGCCGTTGGTGCTCATGTTGAAAATATATTTCCGCTCGTTGGAACGAGTTTGCGGCAGTTCCCTCGATGGTCTCGACTAGTCCGATTAGGGCTGCGGGCCCAGTCGAATCGCCCGGAGCGCCGCTCTGAATCTTCCGGGCAGGGCCCGCAATCACGCAGCTCCCTTCCGTGTGCCCATGAAGGCCTGCGTCAAGTTCGGGTCGATCGTGGAGAGCTGCACTTGGTCCCAGCATACGAATTTCAAAAGGTCGAGAGTTCGGCCTCGAAATTCGGGTCGGTCGAGGAAGGTAGGCCAGAGCTCCCATTGTAGAAGTTGAGCGGAACAAAGGTCGCGGTTGTTCGGTCGGTTCGGCCGCACATCCAGGGTCAAAAAGACCGAGAAATGTCTCGCTGAGCACGTTGGGAAGCGGTGCGCCCGGGGCCGTCTTGTCAAATCGGACATCGCCGGACTTGCACTCCTGTGACCGCTGTGTTCGCCTCGCATCGTAATCGCTTGATAAGCCGAGAACCGAGGTGCTCGAACCCGCGTTCGGGCCGGCGCTAGATTGGGACCACGGATGACAGCGTTTCCAATCAGCCCGTCGAAATTCTGGTTGATCACCGCTGGCCGATCCCGATCAGATAGCCGCGCGGACATGGCGCCGCGGGAACTCTGGGGCGAATTACCAGTGATCGGGATGCCGTCGGCGGAGAAGGCGAGCTTGCCGTTGACCGACAGGACAACGGTAGAAGGCCGACCCGGGCAGATGTTGGAGTTGACGCCTTCGGTGCCGGGGCAAATCCACTGAAAATGGACCGTTACCAGACTGATGTTCGGCGCAGACCTTGCCGACAGGGCAGATGGCGCCGATCTCAATCTCGGTTCGCGGAACCACGTTGCCGTCCACATTTACCGCGGGCATGTTGACGAATTTCGGGTAAATGACAACGTTACCCGGTTGCCCCGAGTCGCTCAATCCGGCAGGCGGAAGGGCAAAGGCTGGCGCCACCGTGGCGAGCGCCATTACCAGAAGTGTGCATTTGGCGAGAAGCTTTATAGCTTCCCGCGTTTGTTCCGCCTGACATTTCCAAGTCTCCCGCGATTCTGCCACCATTTGGCCATCTTTGGGCCTCCGTGGCAATTAGGTTCACCCCGGAAACCGCACCCAAACCGGAAGTTCGACCTAACCTCGCTTGATGCGAGAACCGGTCATTTGTCCACCGCTCACTCGATCACCTCGTCGGCGCGGGACGAGGAGTGATCGCGGCACGGTGAGGCCGAGCGCCTTGGCGGTCTTGAGGTTGACGACCGGGGCTCGAACTTGCGCGCTGGGCAGTGCTGGACCGCTAGATCGGCCGGTCTTGGGCGCGGAGAATCCCTTTGTTGTCACCCTCGCGAAATACACCGATGGCCGCCGGGGCACGCAGCAATCGATAGAGCGAGGTCGGATGCGCCCCACAGCCTGCGCCACGATCTCGTAAGACTTCCCGGTCCATCCTTCAGTTGATCTGCGATGGCCTGAGCATAGCGGCGACGTGCAGCGCCTGAGACACTTGGCATCCGTTAATCGAACGCATTAGCTCGATCGAACAGGCGCGGTCATTGTCATCTCTGACGCGGTCATTGTCACTTCTCCCAAAGAATCGACGGTCAGGAAGGCGAGATACGTCGGCCGGTTGGCGTTCGACTGAACGTCGTCTTCGCGCTCCGGAGCTAGAGCGGATCGATCTCCATCACCGCCAGAGGAATTGGCATGGAAATGACGCGAGTGACTCGTAAGTCCGCCTGCGCAAGCAGATTGCGGAACTCCGCTTCGGTGCGCTCGCGTCCACCCGGATTGACCATCATATTGATGTCGTGAATGAACTTGGCTCGCGTGAACGCATCGTCCGGGTCAATTCTGCTCGGGAAGGATGCGCTCGATCAACAGTAGCTTGGAGCCTTCCGACATCGCGGGCGCGGCAGGTGCGCAAGATGCTGCATACGGCTTCCTTGTCCTCCCAGTCGTGGATCACGCCCTTCAACACATACGCATCTGCGCCTCCCGGCACGGCCACGAACGCGTCGCCACCGACAGCCTCACACCTGTCGGAAAGCCCGGCTGCCGCTATTCGACCGCGAACAGCGTCGGCGACATGAGGGAGATCGAAAATCGTCAGCCGCATCGCCGGATGGTGTTCAACGACTGGCAGGAGAAGCGAGCCGTTGCCACCGCCCACATCCACGATCCAGCCGAATTTCTCGAAGGGATAATTCGTGGTCAGTGGCCCATTGACGCCTTGGGCAAGGCTCTGCATAGCCTCATCAAATAAACGAGCGGCTTCCGGTCGCTCCGCAAGACGGCCAACCCACATATCGGCGCCGAAGATATGCCGGAACGCGTGTTCACCCGTGCGAACGGCATGGGTCAGTGCTTCCCAGGCGGTCCCCTGATCGTCGCTTAAGGCCAAGAGCACCCAGGCTCGCATAGAGCCGGGCGATCGCGCTCCTGTAGCGTGACGCCAAGCGGGGTCAAGCCATACGACCGCTCTTGCTTTCATGCAGCACGCCGATCGCAGTGAGGGCGCGTAGTAAGCGGGCGAGCGACTCTGTGTGTGCTCCGATTTGTGCGGCAAGAAATCGATGCTACGCGGCCCATCTGCAAGGTGATCGGCAATACCAAGCTCAGCCGCCGAGTATGGACAAGACGCGCAGCCCAAGCGCCTGTCAACATAGACATAATGGTGCTGGCTGCTCCAGGGTCGATGCCTGCCTCCGATCACGGTTCCACTTTGCTTTGCTTCCCCGGTCGCATCAGGATGACTCAGAATGAGGCCTCCCTGAAGCTCTGGCGCCTCATCTCGCTGTTGCATCCGCAAGCACGGACCAGGGATCGCGGCCGACTATGGGGACGGCCGATTTAAGCCGTTAATGGATGGGGTGGAGTGAGGAACCTTCGGGCCGACGCGTGCCGCTCGCTGGCAGGTTTTACGAGGCCAGACCAGCCCTGTGGCAAGGCCCGCAGGGGGCATTACCGGTCGCCCTGGTTTCCTCAATCGGCACGGCAGCCTTGACCGGAACGTATAGGGAACACATATAGCGTGGCACGTTTGCCAAAGCTACGGCCATCGGAGGCCTGCCCGTGCCAGTTGCTGAGATCGCCTTGCCGCGTGCTGCTACCCGCTGCTTTCCGGACCCGGTATCGAGGGATTCCAATGGGTTGGTCCTGATCTCTTTTCGCCTCGCGCGCACGCGCGCATGCGCGACGCCGAGGACTCGCTCGGCGTCAACGCCTATCTCGACGACTTACGGTCATCGACAACACGCCGTTGCCATATTCCGCAGTGTAATCTCGCGGGCATCGGCACCTGTCGGCGGGTGCGTGTTTGCGATTGAGGAGTTGCTGTCGCCTGATCTCGACCAGATAAAACAGGGGAACAGGCGGCGTGAGACCGGCTCGGGCAGTTCGCCAAGCGCCGCTCGGGTAATCCTGCCGGCCGCGCGGCCGCCGGGCCCACGTCAATTGCGCTGCCCGGCTTGTGCTTTCCGGCGGGGGTTGACCCCGCCGCTCTTGATTCTCGCGTTCGCGGGAATGACGATAACAGCAGCGATAGGGCCGTGAGAGGGGATGACATGACCGGGGATGCGAAAGGCGAATACCGCGGCACCGGCATACCGCAACGATGCCGAGCTGAAGGCGTGGCTGGCCAAGCGGCCGAGCGAAGCGGCGCTGGAGCCGGGTCTGCCGATCATCGACCCGCACCATCATTTCTGGGACACGCCGCAGCGCGGCGCGTTACCTGCTGCCGGAGCTGCTGGCCGACATCGGCGGCGGGCACAACATCGTCGCCACCGTCTTTCTCGAATGCCGCTCGATGTACCGCAAGGACGGCCCGCGCCGAGATGGCGCCGGTCGGCGAGGTCGAGTTCGTCAACGGCATCGCGGCGATGAGCGCCTCGGGCGGTTACGGCCCGTGCCGCGTCGCCGAGGCGATCATCGGCCACGCCGACCTGACCCTCGGCGCCCGCGTGCGCGAGGTGCTGGAGGCCGAGATCCGCGGTCGGCGGCGGGCGCTTCCGCGGCATCCGCCACGGCGTGTCGTGGGACAGCAACGACGCGATCCAGAAGTTCGCCACGCGCGTCGTCCCGCCGCATCTGGTGCGCGACCCCAAATTCCGCGAGGGCTTTGCCCAGCTCGCCCCGCTCGGGCTCAGCTTCGAGTCCTGGCAATACCACCCGCAACTGCCGGACGCGATCGACCTCGCCCGCGCCTTCCCCGACACCACGATCATCCTCAACCATGTCGGCGGCGTGCTCGGCGTCGGCCCTATGCCGGCCATCGGCAGGGAGATCCTCGCCGGCTGGAAGAAGGACATCGCCGAACTGGCCAAATGCCCGAACGTCAACGTCAAGCTCGGCGGTGTCGGCATGACCTCGTTCGGCTTCGACTTCCACGAGCGCGACGTGCCGCCGTCGTCCGAAGACCTCGCCGCGGCGTGGCGCCAGTATATCGAGCCCTGCATCGAAGCCTTCGGCCCCGACCGCTGCATGTTCGAGAGCAACTTCCCGCCGGACAAGCAATCCGGCGGCTACACCGAGCTGTGGAACGCCTTCAAGCGCATCACCGCCGAGCGCATCGGCAGCCGAAAAGACCGCGCGCTCTACAGCGGCACCGCCGCGCGGGTCTATCGCCTGACAGCGCCCTGAGCGAGGAACGCCATGTCAGAACGTGGCGAGCAGCACCGCGGGCCGGGCGAGATGCTGGGCAATGCCGGTCCCGGCATGCTGGCCGGCTGCGGGTCATCGAGATCGCCGACGAGCGCGCCGAATATACCGGGCTGCTGCTCGCCGGGCTCGGCGCCGAGGTCGTCAAGATCGAACCGCCCGAAGGCAATGCGACGCGACGGATCGGCCCGTTCCTGGAGGATCAGCCGGGTCTGGAGCGCTCGCTGTTCTTCTGGAACTACAACCGCAACAAGAAGTCCGTCGTGCTCGATCTGCGCGAGGCGCCTGCGGCGCGAGCGATCTGCTGCGCCTGCTCGGCAGGCGCCGACGTCCTGCTCGATGCGAGCTGCGGCGCGCTCAACGAGGCGCTGGGGCTCGACCGCGCAGCGCTCGACGCGCGGCTTCCCGCAGCTGGTCACGCGCGCGGATGACGCCGTTCGGCGATGACGGGCCGTGGAAGCGACTTCAAGAGCTCGGACCTGATCCATCTCGCGCTCGGCGGGTCGATGATGAATTGCGGCTACGATCCCGATCCCAACCTCGAATACGACACGCCGCCGATCGCGCCGCAGATCTGGCACGCCTACCACATCGCCGGCGAGCAGCTGGCGACCGGCATCATCGCCGCGCTGATCCACCGCCACCGCAGCGGCGAGGGGCAGGATGTCTCGGTCGCGGTGCACGAGGCGGTGTCGAAGAACCCCGAGCAGGACATCATGCACTGGGTGATGCGGCGGGTGCCGCTGTGGCGGCTGACCAACCGGCACGCGGCCGAGACGCCGAACCACTCGCCCGGCATCAGCCACACCAAGGACGGGCGCTGGTTCATCACCCACGGCATGGGTGCGCGCGACCTGAAGAACCTGGTGCCGCTGCTGGCGAAATACGGCGCGCAGGCCGGATCTGCAGCCGCCGCCGCCGGATGCCGATTTGCGGGCGCGCCAGGTGCCCGGCACGGCAGGCCGGCGACGAGACGCGCGGCGCATATGCTCGACGTGGTGCAGCGCTTCGTCCGCGCCTGGACCTACGCGGACATGCCGTGGCGCGAGGCGCAGGACGCCGGCCTGCTGTGGGCGCCGCTGCGCAAGCCGCATGAGAATGCGCTCGACGAGCACTGGCTGGTACGCAAGACCTTTGCCGACGTCGAGCATCCGGAGCATGGCCGCAGCTTCCGCTATCCCGACCAGCAAATGGCTCAGCAACAAGACGAGCTGGCAGGTCGGGCGGCGCGCGCCACTGCTGGGCGAGGATACCGGCGGCGGTGCTGGGCGAAGCGGCGCGGCGCCCGAGCGTGCCGGCCGAGCCGCGCAGCGTCGCGAACCCGAGGCTGTCGGCGCTGCACAACAAGCCGTTCCCGCTGCAGGGCGTGAGGATCCTCGATTTCGCGTGGTTCCTCGCGTCGGCCGGCGGCACCCGGTTTCTCGCGGCGATGGGCGCCGAAAGCTTCAAGGTCGAATGGAAGGACAATCCCGACACGCGGCTGGCCGCGATGGCGCCGGTCGGCGGCGCGCGCGCGCGCGACGCGGCGACCGGTCCGCTGCCCGGCGTGCAGCGATCCCGACATGGGCGGGCAGTTCAACAACAAGAATGCCGGCAAGCGCGGCATCTCGCTGAATATCCGCCATCCGCAAGGGACTGCAGATCGCCAAGGACATGGTGCGCATCTGCGATGTCGTGGCCGAGGGGTTCTCGCCCGGCGTGCTTGCAGCGCCTCGGGCTCGGCTACGACGTGCTGAAGAGCGATCCGGCCCGGATGTCATCTACATCCAGCAATCCGGCATGGGCGCGCACGGCACCTATGGCCGGATGCGCACGGTCGGCCCGGTCGCCGCGGCGTTTGGCGGCCAGGGCGAGATGTCGGGCCTGCCCGAGCCGGCGATGCCGGTCGGCTGGGGCTATTCCTATCTCGACTGGATGGGCGCCTACGGCTACGCGCTGGCATTGCTCGGCGCGCTCTACCACCGCGAGCGCACCGGCGAGGGCCAGTGGATCGACGCCTCGCAATGCGAGTCGCGGCATTTTCCTGACCGGCGCCACGATCCTCGACTGGTCGGCCAATGAGCGCGAGTGGCGGCGCTACGGCAACCGCTCGCCCTACAAGCCGGCGGCGCCGCACGGCGCCTATCGCTGCGCCGGCAAGGATCGCTGGATCGCCATCGCCTGCTTCACCGACGACGAATGGCATGCACTGGCGCAGGCGGCGGAGCACGGCGACTGGCTCGACGATCGCCGCTTCGCCACATTGGAGCACGCGGTTGCAGCACCAGGATGCGCTCGACGCGGCGGTCGAGGCGTGGACCCGCACCCAGGACCGCTACGACTGCATGATGAAATTGCAGCGCGCCGGCGTGCCGGCCGGGGTGTGCCAGAACGCCGAGGACCGCGTCGACACCGATCCGCAGCTGCGCCACCTCAAATGGCTGACCGAGGTCACCGGCACCAAGATCGGCACCTGGCCGATCTATGAGCTCGCCGATGAAGTTCAGCGCCACACCGGCCTATATCGGCGGCCCGACCAACCGCGGCGCGCCGTGCTATGGCGAGGACAATATGTGGGTGCTGACCGAGTTGCTCGGCCGCACGCCCAAGCGAAGTCGAGCGGCTCGCCGAGGAGGGCGTCATCTGATGCTCGACACTGCCAGCACTCCACGGCACCAGATGAATCCGATGACAACAGGTCTTTTGTAACGAGCCCGCCGGCGCATTTCGCTGTCGGTGACATACTAGTGCTCAGGTGCATTCGGCGATTCAGCGCGATGCCCCTTCTGTCTTCTCCGCAACATAGGCACCGGCCTTCGCTGGTGTGACAGGAATTTTTGACGTAGCATTGGTGCGGCGTCGCGGAATGCCTCTGAACGCTGTGAGCCGGGACAGGGTTGCCGTTGCTACCCGGCAGCGAGCCGGGTCAGCTGCCGATCTCTCGCGACATTGGTCGAGATCGGATATCATCTCGCGCAGTTCGCGGGTGCGCGGCGCGCCGAGCGACCGGTTCGACCAAGGCGTCGAATCTTGGCGGCGAGGCGCTCTCCTGCTCGGCGATATCGGCAGCGGGGATGCCGGCGTCGTGACGAGCCGAAACGTGCCGTCCGTCGACGAGATCGAGGTCGAGCTCGCTCAAGGTCTGCGGCCAGTTGTTCTGCCAGTCGAAACCGATCCGCTCGCGCAGCGCGATCAAACCCGGGTCCCGGGCATTCTCCGCGCAATAGGCGCCGAGGCTCGCCGTGTCGACCCCGGCCAGCGCCATCGCCACCGTCTGGCGCAAGCTGAACTTGCTCTGCAACCCGTCGACCGGGGTCGCGATGTTGCAGACCCGGTCGCAGCTCGCATCGATCCGCAGGGTGATGCTAGTGATCATCTCGGGCGTCAGCCCGTATTCCCGGCGCAGCCGGCGGGCGCATTCGATCGGCGCATGGGTGAAATAGCAGGCGGCGTGGTATTTGAAGAGGTTGGCGAGCAGGTGGAAGCCGCCTTCGGGCGTCGCCAACGCGGCTGCCGGCGCGAAATCCGGCCCGTGGGTCAGCGCGAAACCCTGGACGCATTCGACGATGTCGGTGCGGCTCGAGAACCCGCGCGCGGCGAGGCGGGCAGCGAGCAGCCTGTTCTGCGCCGCCTTGCCGGCGTGGAACGGCTTGCACATCGTCGCCGAACTGCGATTTGAGGCCGGCCGCCTGGGTGCCGGCGATGCCGAGCGCCATCGCGGTCGCTGCCGTATCGAGGCCGAGCAGCCGGGCACAGGCCGCCGCAGCGCCAAAGCAGCCGACGGTGGCGGTGGCGTGGAACCCGAGATTGTAATGGCCGGGCTGCAGCGCCGCGCCGATCCGGCAGGCGGTCTCGTAGCCGGCGACAAAGGCGGTGATGACCTCGCGGCCGGAGGAGCCCTGCAGCTCGGCAAGCGCCAGCAACGCCGGCAAGATCGCGACCGAGGGATGTCCCGGCATCGCCATATGGACATCGTCGTAATCGAGCGCATGGGCTGCGGCACCATTGACCAGCGCCGCCGAGAGCGCGGGCAGCCGTAGACTCATGGCCGATGATGCTCGCCTGCGGCGAGCCGCGCCGGCCTCCGCCATCTCGTCGAGCAGGATCCTGAACGCAGCGGATCCGCCGCTCCGGCAAGCGCCACGCCGAGATAGTCGAGCACGCATTGCCGCGCGAGCGCGCGCGCCGGGGCGGGCAGATCATCGTATGCGAGAGCGCTCGCTCCTTCGGCGATAGCCATGGTCAGACTCGGCTGCCTGTGTGCGGTTCTCTGTCACGTCGTCCATCTTCTCCTCCGATTTCAACCGAGGTCTATTTTCCAGAGCTTCGTATAATAGGGAGGATCAAGACTATTCTTGCGGAGAACAAATTTCTGGTCGCCCTCGATCATAATCGATATCTGGAAGATCTGACTGGGAGAGCGGTGCCATGGATTTTCGAAGCGATGACATGGCATCCGGCGAAGCGCGATCTCGACCGATGCGCCGAACTGATGGAATCTCTCGTCGACGACGACGCAGCCCGGAGGGGCGAGCGGCTCCAGGAGAGCGCTCGTGCGCAACGCCAGCCCCATAGGCACGGTAATCGTGTCCCAGCTCCCGTTGTGCATGCGGCGCATGCGCTCGAACGCAATCGGGCCCGGCGGCCCCGCCAAACCGCATTCTCATCGGGCTCTCCTGAAAATCGTGCGCTCTTTTCACCAGTTCCTTTGCGCACTCGCACGATCTCTCGGAACTGCCATCGATCAGCAAAATCGAATCGCCTCCCGAAACGTCGACGAACATCAGATCTCTGACAGATCTCTCGCGCCCACTCATAATTTTCTTGTCACTATCTCGTACATCTCAGAGTTCATGACGCGGCTGTAGCCCACCATGTCGCCTTTGAGCACAAAGCGAATAGGTGATCGGGTCTTCCCACTCGAGCTGATTGCCGATGATGTTTCGCGTATCGTAGCCGCGCGTGAACTTACCGGCCGACCTCTCGTAGATCGATTGATCGAGGGCCGGGTGAATGAGGTAATACTCTGGACTCCGGCAGTTCCGGGTCATTGTTGATCTGGATCTCGGTCGGCTGCAGAAAGCACTGCCGCCATCGACCCTGGTTGCCGAATTCCGGTCGCACGGTGCCGAGCAGACCAAGCTTGTGCAGGACCGAGAACGGGTTGCCCATCTCTCCGTCCGGGTCGCGAAACGTCCCATCTCCCAGGTCGGCGACATATGCGTCGCTGACTTCCTCGAGTCTGGTCCAACGTCAGCACATTGGTTTCGATGCGCCTGAACAGCAATTCGCGGTTGGGTACCGTAAAGAACGGGCGCATTTCTCCGAATATCGAGTCGGACGATCGTCTTCGTCGCCGATATCGACCGCACCGCGGATGGCTTGCGCCGACCGTTGATCCGGGTTGATTTTGACGATCTCGCCGCCGATGAACATCAGGTCGCGCGGCCGGTACAGCGTGTGCCGCAGGAAGTAATCAAAGATGCGTTCCGGCCGCGAGACGAACCGATGGTCGACGACTGCTATTCCTCTCGCCAACCAGGCGGAGCATGGCGTCGGAATTGTCGGGATCGGCAAGGCGCTCATTTGCCGTGATATCGATGTTCTTCAGAAAGATTTTCTCCAGATCATCGCGGGTATACTCGATTTTCGTGCACCGGCCTGAGATCTGAAATGCATCGTTTTCGACCTCCGGCATTTTCAGAGAATGCCTCGTGACGAATGGTGCAATAAATCTTGATATGGTGATTGGTTTTTTCCAGTTCGTAGGCGACGCTGGCGAGCGCTATCTGCGCCAGCGACCAGACCGCGTTGCTGCGGTTTCGATAAAGGCTGTGACGATTGTTCGTCCTTGCCGAGCGATCTTCCAACACCGGCCGAAAATATTCGTCGACATTATCGATAAAAAAGACGATCTGCGTATTGATCCGATTGAAATGGGGAAAGATCACATTCGACTTTGCGATAATATTGATAATATATTTATAGTCTTGGCTCAGCAGATCTGCAAAAATTTCGCCGGCTTCGAAATATTTATGGTCATCGGCGATGATGCGGCTGTACCAATCATGCGCCAGCAGATCTCGGTCGCCTGGGGCGCTCTCTGGTGGCGCGAGCGAACGCCTTGATCGCCGACAGCGACAGCGAGATCTTCCAAAGCGATTTCCAGAACTCATAGTCGGACGACAAGAGCTCCAGGAGCTCCTCTTGATGACCGGGAAAATCCCGAGCGGCCGATCGATGAACCGGTTTTCGGCCATCACGATCTGGCCCGGATCTGGCCTCGAGAACCGACTTCTTGGCGATGAGAAGGAGCGTCTTTCCGTAACCCTTGGGAGCGACGAGTATCGTGCGCTCGTGATGCTTCGGCGTGAGATACGCCTTTATCGAGCTGGTCTCGTGAATGAGCGTATGCCGGTAATGGTCGTACGCCATCTCCGGCAGCGTATCGGCCTCGACCCGCCACGGTCCCCGGATGGGCTAGCCTTTCGGACATCGGCTCATACCTCCCAATTGTCGGCGAGGCCGTCCTCCTAGGCCGCCAATCTGGGCTGACCGCAGACTAGCCTAAGGTACCTACAGCCTAAGCGCCATAAGTCCATCGAGTGCGCTTCACCCCCTATTCCCTTCCGACTGTATCCCTCGAGCCGCGAGCCCTGAAGGAACGTATCGCAGAACCGCATATGTCGGTGTCCATTTTCGCCAGAAGCCCTGCTGACGCCGATCACCGTTGGCACTTCACACTTTGCCCCACTGCTCTTTGCTGCTTTCCGGAAGCAAGAGGTAGGAATATCAATCGCTCGGTCCTGATCTCTTTTGCTCACGCGCGCGATGCACCCCTAGAGGTTTCGCCGGGGGAAGAGCCTGCGCAATCCACACGGCGACCAGCGCGGCATTCCTCAGCGGCCGCCGAAGCGCGGCTTGCGTTTCTCGTTGAAGGCGGCGACGCCTTCGCGCCGGTCCTCGGTCGGGACCATCCGGTTATAGGCCTCGATCTCGAGCATCATGCCGCTGGCGAGATCCATCTGCATGCCGAAATGGATCGCGTGCTTGGCCTGGCGGACCGAGATCGGGGCGTTGTCGGCGATCCGCCGCCCGGTCTCGAGCGCCTCATCGACAACCCGCCCCGGCGCGCACAGGCGGTTGACCATGCCCCACTCGTAAGCCTCGGCCGCGGTGAACGGGCTGCCCGGTCAGGATGATCTCCTTGGCGCGGCGCTCGCCGACGGCGCGCGGCAGGTTCTGCGTCCCGCCGGCGCCGGGCATGATGCCGAGGGTGACCTCGGTCAGCGCGAAGCGCGCAGTCTCCGCGGCATAGATGAAGTCGCAGCACAGCGCCAGCTCGCAGCCGCCGGCATAGGCGGCACCGTTGACCGCGCCGATGACCGGAACCGGGCAGCCGATAAAGCGCGCGGATCATCCGCTCGAACAGCAGGTGCTGATCCTGCCAGGCCTCGTCGGTCATGCCGTTGCGCTCTTTGAGGTCGCCGCCGGCGCAGAACGCCCGCTCGCCCGCGCCGGTCAGGACGATGCAACGCTGCTGCGCCGGCGCCGCGTTGATCTCATCGAAAAACGCCAGGAGATCGCGCCCCATCTGGGTGTTCATCGCGTTGGCGACATCCGGCGCGGTTGAGGGTCAGCAGCAGCAGCCCCTCGCCGCGATCCTCGACCCGTGCCGTCTCGTATTCGCGGTTCATCCGATATCTCCTCTCGGCGGAGACTATAGTCTTGCAAGCGCGGGCTTGCCGAGATCAGCTTGGCTTTGATGAGCGACGAACCCGCCATCGGCCCGCTCGTCCGGCCGTCGCGATTGCGCTGCCTGAAACCCGCGAGCTCGATCGGCTCGCCCGAATGCTCGAGGAGCAGGGTGCCGAGACCTTGCGCTGCCCGATGGTGGCGATCAAGGACGCTCCGGATCCGCTGCCGGTGCGGGAGTGGCTCGGGCGTTTCCCGTTTGACGATCTGATCCTCTACACCGGCGAGGGCTGCGCCGGTTGAGCGGCTTTGCACGTCGATTTGACATCGAGGCCGGGTTTCTGGACGGGCTGCGTAGCGGCGCGCAAGATCACGCGCGGGCCCAAGCCGGAGCAGGCGTTGCGCGAGCTCGAGCTGAAATCCGACCTGCGCGCCGAGACGCCGACGACCGACGGTCTGATCGCGACATTATCCGCGCTGGATCTGCGCGACCGAAAGATCGGCGTACAGCTCTACCCGGGCGCTCCTGAGGCCCGGTTCACCGGCTTTCTCCGGGACGCGGGGCAGAGCCCGATACGGTTCTGCCCTATGTTTACGCCTCGGCGGCCGAGGAGCAGAATGTGGCGGAACTGATCGATCGGATGGCCGCCGGCGGGGTCGACGTGATCGCCTTCACCAGCTCCGCCGCAAGTCGAGCGATTGTTCGCAGTGGCAAAGGCGACGCAGCGGGAAAAGACGTTACAAACGGCCCTGGCGAGCGACAGCAATTGCCGCCGTGGGTCCGGTTGTCGCCGCGGATTTGCAGCGCCGCGGGGTCGAGGTCGCGATCACGCCGGACGGCAGCTATTTCATGAAGCCGCTGGTTACCGCCATTGTGGCAGCACTGTCGCGCTAGGCCCGATCTCGGTGAACGAAGGCGACCGCGGCGGCGGTGAGGGACACCATGGGAGCCACGAAACACGCGGGAGCGCGCCGCTTGGGTTGACAGCGACGGCGGACGGCCGTCAGGGTCATCGCGCATCAGCGCGTGAAGCGGACGATCTATTGCCCGATTCTACATTCCTCGGCGTTCCCATTTCCTCGGCCGGGTGGTTTGCGTTCGACGAAAGCGACATCCGGCGCTGTCTTCACGGCGAGGTCGACAAAGGCCGGCCCTACCAACGGCGCGGCGCGGTTCGCGATTTGCGGGCCGATAAGGGCGGCCAACGCCTGATCGCCTTGGTCCAGGGGACGCGGCTGCCCCTACCGCGTGTTCGTCGACATCGGCAATGGCAATCCGGTCTCGCTGTCCGCCCGTTGCAGCTGCCCTGTTGCGTGGAATTGCAAGCATGCGGCGGCAGTGCTGCTGGAGGCGCTGGCCAACCCGCCGGCGGTCGAGGGGACCGAGCCGGACACGCTCCCGGGGCGGTCGGCGGTTGGCTGCAGCAGCTGCATCAGGCGGCCCGCCCGGAGGCGAGTCCGGATGAGATCGCCTATCGTCTCGATCACCCTGCGCGGCCAGGCCTGCCCTTTGTCCTTGATCTGCGCGTGGTCCGCATCCTCAAATCGGGCAGCTGGGGCGCCGACCGGCCGCTGCCCGCCGGGCAATTGCAGAACCCGACGGCGAAATATTTCCGCCCGGCCGACCGCGCCGTTCTCCAATTGCTGCGGGACGGGCTCGGGCGCTCGCCGCCGCCGCTCCCGGAGGACCCTGACCTCATCGACCTGTTGTTGCACCGGATGGTCGCCACCGGGCGTTGCTGCTGGCAGGATCTGGCTTCGCCGCCGTTGACACTGGGGCCGCCGCGGCACGGCCGCCTCGCCTGGCGGCTCGGTTCCGACGGCCGGCAGACGATCGATGTCGAGCTCGACGATGGCTCGGCAGTAGCACTGCCGTCAGCCTCGCCCTGGTATGTCGACCCGGCCGAGCACGTCGTCGGCCCGATCGCGCTCGACGTCGCGCGTCCGCTCGTCAGGATCGCGCTCTCGGCGCCGCCGGTAACGCATCGCCCAGGCAGCCGCACTCGGCGCGCTGATCGAGCGCGACTTGCCCGATCTCGCCCTGCCGCGGCCGCGAACCGACCTGGTCGAGGAGATCCGGGAAGAGCGCGCCGGTTCCGACGCTCCTGCTCGCCAATCGCCAGCGCCGCCGGAATTATTGGGAGATATGGACAAAGGATCTGGAGGAAGGGGTCGATGTCGCCCTGCTCGGCTACCTCCTATGGCGATACCCTGATCGCTGCCGAGGAGGCGCCGCGCGAGCAGCGCAAGGTCGAGGACGGCCGCATCGTCGTCCGCCGCCGCGACCTCGCCGCCGAGCGGACGGCGCAGGACCGGCTGGAGGCTTTGGGCTGCGCGCTGTCGACACCTTCGCCGCCGCCGGCAGCGGGATGCCGGTCGAATTCCCTTCGGCTTTCCCGATGGCCGCGGCGACTGGCCCAGCTTTGTCTACGAGGCGGTGCCGCAGCTCGAACGCGAGGGCTGGCGGATCGATGTCGAGGACACCTTCCGCCATCGCGTTGTCGACGGCGGCGGCGAGTGGACCGCCGAGGTCGAGGAGGGCGGCGGCGGCTGGTGGTTTGCGCTCGATCTCGGGATCGAGATCGATGGCGAGCGCGTGGCGCTGCTGCCGGTGCTGACTGCATTGCTGGCTCGCCTGCGCGACGGCAGCACCGCGGGCGACCTCGACCGGCTGGCGCATAACGGCACGGTGTTCGGCAGGCTATGCCGGACGGCCGGCACGTGGCATTGCCGCTCGACCGCACCAAGGCGATCCTGTCGACCCTGGTCGAGCTCTATCACCCGGGAAGCCTTTCCGCCGAGGGCAAGATCGAGATCTCGGCCGGTGCCGCGGTCGGCCTCGCCGCGGTCGAAGCGGCGACCGCGGTTGCGCTGGCTCGGCGGCGAGCGGCTGCGGGCGCTGGTCGAGCGCCTGTCGAGCTTTTCGGGGATCGACAAGGTCGAGCCGCCGGCCGGGCTGCAGACCGAGCTGCGGCCCTATCAGAAGGACGGGCTCGACTGGCTGCAATTCCTGCGCGCCTACGAGCTCGGCGGCATCCTCGCCGACGATATGGGGCTCGGCAAGACCGTGCAGGCGTTGGCCCACATCGCTGGTCGAAAAGCGCGAGGGCCGTCTCGACCGGCCGTGCCTCGTCGTCTGCCCGACGAGTGTCGTGCCGAACTAGCTCGCCAGAAGCCGCGCGCCTGGCGCCCGAGCTGCGCGTGCTGTCATTGCACGGGCCCGACCGCGCGCAGCATTTCGCCGAGATCGGCGATGCCGATCTGGTGGTGACGACCTATGCGCTGCTTGCCGCGCGACGCCGATCATCTGCTGCCGGTGACCTGGCACATCGCGGTGCTCGACGAGGCGCAGGCGATCAAGAACGCCAACGCGAAGACGACCGGGCTCGTCTGCCGCCTCGATGCGCGCCACCGGCTCTGTCTGACCGGAACGCCGGTCGAAAATCATCTCGGCGAGCTGTGGTCGCAATTCGCCTTTCTGATGCCGGGGCTGCTCGGCGATGCCCGGCGCTTTGCCCGCATCTTCCGCACGCCGATCGAGAAGAAGCAGGATGGCGAGCGCCGCACCGTGCTCTCGGGACGGCTGAAGCCGTTTATGCTGCGGCGGACCAAGTCGCTGGTCGCCGCCGAGCTGCCGCCCAAGACCGAGATGCTGCGCCCGCTCGAACTCTCCGGGCCAGCAGCGCGATCTCTACGAGACCGTGCGGCTGGCGATGCACGAGAAGGTGCGCCGCGAGGTGGCCGCAGAAGGGCTTCGCCCGCAGCCACATCGTCGTGCTCGACGCCTTGCTGAAGCTGCGCCAGGTGTGCTGCGACCCGCGCCTGGTCAAGCTCGCCGCGGCACGGCGGGTGAGCGCCAGCGCCAAGCTCGAGCATCTGATGGAGATGCTGCCGCAGCTGGTCGAGGACGGGCGGCGGATCCTCTTGTTCTCGCAGTTCACCAGCATGCTCGACCTGATCAAACCGGCACTCGCCGAGACCGGCATCGAGTTTCGTCGAGCTGCGCGGCGACACGACCGACCGCACCGCGCCCGGTCGCGCGCTTCCAGCAGCGGCAAGGTGCCGCTCTTCCTGATCAGCCTCAAAGCCGGCGGCACCGGCCTCAACCTGACCGCCGCCGACACCGTCATCCACTACGACCCCTGGTGGAACCCGGCGGTCGAGGACCAGGCGACCGACCGCGCCCACCGCATCGGCCAGGACAAGCCGGTCTTCGTCTACAAGCTCGTCGCGCAGGGCACGGTCGAAGAGCGCATGCTCGAACTGCAGCAGCGCAAGAAGGCGCTCGCCGCCGGGATTTACGAAGGCGGCGGCAGTGCCGCCGCCGCACTCGAGCTGCCGATATCGAGCGCCTCTTCGAGCCGCCTGGTGAATGTGTCGCGAGCGCGTGTTCCAGCCCGAACTGCCCGGGTTAATAGCCCTGTGTGTTGCTACATAATTCCGGTGTTTCGAGGTGGTCGATCCAGAATCGAACCATTTGACAAGGATCACAGCGGAAAGCGGCCTTCTACTTTCGTCTAAATTACTCTGCCAATGAACCTTGCCCGGCGAGATCGAGGATCTTTCTACCTCCCGCAAGGCCTTCGGTTGGGCCCGGGCGCGACGCCGAAGTCGCCGTGTCGCCTCGGCCTGGTTTCACACGTGCTGGCGCAATCTTTGTCCACAAGGCCTCGCCCAAAGTACGGTCAAAAAGTTATCCTGACAATGTACGGTCCCATATTGAGCACAAAAGCGGATCAGCGGTCTCGTCGGTTGGCGGAAAGGCATTTCGAATGACGGAGACGACAGAGCCCAAATCGGAACGCGTGGGATGGATAATTCCGGCGGCGAAGCGTACGCTTCAGAGCGCGGCGGCAGTCAGCAACAAGACCATGAGTGAATTCCTGCTCGACAGCAGTCTGTCGGCAGCATTTGAAACCCTGGCGGACCGGCGCGTATTTCAGCTCGACGAGGTGCAGTGGGCCGACTTCATGGCAGCGCTCGACATGCCGCCGGACGGATAACCCGCGCTTGCGCAACTGCTCGCGACGAGGGGCGCCCGCTGTGGATCGGAGTGAGCGGCGCCGGACGAGCGCGCGCGCTATCGGCGCCGGCGCCACTCACGGCCGAACACGACCTCGAACAATTCAGCTTCTCGGCACGCCGCCGCTTCGACGACTGGCTCAAACGCAGGGCCCGGCAGAACGAGATCAGCGGCGCTCTGCGTACCGCGTCGCCGAGGGCCGACGGGTCGTTATTATGGCCTGGCGGCGGGGTCCGTGTTGCACGAGGCGTCGACAGGAAGAGTTCGCCGCAATATGCCTCGATCTGGTGCCTCGGCGGCACTCCTCGGTCGGCTGGCGGTCGATCGGGATGGCGTGGCAAAGGGCTCGGCGCCGCATTGCTGCGCGCGATGCTGTTCTCAGGGTCGTCGGCGCTGCCGGGACGACTGGCGTGCGCGCGCTCCTCGTGCATGCGATTTCGGATGAAGCCAAGACATTTTACGAGCACCAGGCTTCCACGCCTCGCCGATCGAGCCGATGACACCGATGATCACGATCGAGGAGGCGCAGAATATGCTCGCGCTGCAGCCTAAATAAGGGCTGTAGCCGGGCTTTCGCTCAAGCCAGCGCGATCTTGGTCCACAAGAGCCGTGCCTCGGGCTGGATCGTTCTGCACCCGCCACTCGGCGGCGATCATCATTGTCGCTCGATCGGCCAGGCGGTATAGGCGGGCCAGTGCGGGATCGCCCGGCTGCTTCGGGCGTGCCGCTGCGCGGCAAAGGCGTTGCTCCAGGTGGCCGACTCACGGCCGCGGCGATCGGCGGCGCTGGCCGAGCGAGTGGCCGGTGATGCCGGTCGCGGCGAGCGTGTCGAAGACGAAACTGGCACGTCGAGCGCGTGCGACGCCATCAGCTTGCCGTCCAGGACCGGGGTCTGCCAGTTGAACGAGTACATATAGACGGGCTGCCTTGCCCTGGCCGCCTTGCGCTTCACCGGCAAGCAATACCGGAAGGCGCACCCAGGCACCTCGCATCGGTGGTGATCTCGATCACCAGCTCGGCCGGGATTCACTGCCCGGGATGCATCCGGCGATACCAAAGAGCGCCAGCACCGCATCGGTGTCGCCGCCCAGCCACCTCGGCGACGCGCGTCTTCAGCTCGTCTTCGCCGAGGGTGCGGTTCCACACGACGTCGTCGGGAGCGAGTGGAAGATCGCCACGGTTTCGTCGTCGGTGCCGCCGACCATGACCGGCACGTCGTCCGACAAATCCGTCGCCGTCGGGTCGAACGCGGGTGATGCGGCAGATCGTGGCCTTTCGACCGCCGGCCTGAGCCCACATAGCGGTCGAGCGGCCTGAATGGCGCCGGACCCAGCTCTCCTCTGCGCCGGCTCGATCGCCGCGAGCAGGCGCTCGATCGGGAAGCGCCTGCAATTTGTCGAGCTCCTTTGCGGTCAGCCCGACCTCGCCCAGGACCGCGTCGGCGAGCCTTGTCGCGCGCTCGTGCTCGGCCGCATGCGGATGCCGGCGCCGCTCCATCACGATCGCGCGCTGGAAGAGCCCTTTCGCCCCCGGCATCGCCAAAGAGCGCGCTGACCTTTCCGCCGCCGCCGGATTTGGCCGAAGAGTCGTTCCACATTGCCGGGGTCGCCGCCAAAATTCGCGACATTCTCGCGAACCCATCCGAGCTGCGGCGACGAGGATCGAAGCACACCGGCGTTGGCCGAATGGGCGAATTCCTCGCCGCCGAGCTCCGCGAGATCCAGAAACCCGAAAATATTGAGCCGATGATTCACGCTGACGACGACGACATATCGCCGCGGCGGGCCAGGCTGGCGCCGTCGGTTCGGGGCGAATTGGCCGATCCGGGTAGGAGAACCCGCCGCCGTGGTACCACACCATGACCGGGCGCCTGCCCGCGTCGAGGCCGGGGGGTCCACACATTGAGCGTGAGGCAGTCTTCGCTGACCGGCACCTTGTCCGAGGGTGCCGGACGGTGCCGACTTACTTCGGGCCGGCGCCGGCCGGCAGACTTTACGGCGCAGGTCCGGCCCGGAAAGTCGACGGCCGCGCGCACCCCGCCCCATCGCGCCGGCTTCTGCGGCGGCATGAACCGGTTCGTCCCCGGCGGTCGAGGCGCCGTAGGGGATCCGCTTTGAACGCATTGATGCCATCGGCACGCCCGGCCCCACGGATCTTGCCGGAGGCGGTCTCCGCCGCCGGATCGCTCGGCCCCGCCGCCCAGGCGTGTCGGCGCGAGACGAGCACCGCCGCGCCGGCCAGCGCGGATTGCGCGAGGAAACGGCGGCGGTCGAGGCGGAACATTGTCGTCATGGCGTCAGACCTCCATTGTGACCGCGGCCAACTCCGCGCGCACTCACGCTGTGGGCTTACTCTCCTGCCACGGCCAAGCCGCCGACGCCTGGTAACGGCTTCGATCAGTCGGTCCGGCCGGATCCAGTAGGTCATGACGATGGCGAACAGCAACAGACCGACCGAGACCGCGAACGGCAGCGTCCAGCTGCCGGTGCGGTCGAGGATCCAGGCGAAGGCGACCGGTGAGACAATGCCGGCGACGGCGCCGGAGGCATTCATCAGCGAGCTCGAAGTGCCGGCGTAGTTCGGGCGCGATGTCCATCGTCGCGGTCCACAGCGGCGAGATCGCAAAGCCGAGGAAGAACACCGTGACCGTGAAGCCGGACAGCCCGATAACCATGATCGTGGAAGAGGATCACCGGCACCAGCCCTGCCACGGCGAAAACCCAGCTGCCGGCGATCATCAGCGAACGCGCAATCTGCAGGCTCCCGGTGCGGCGCAGCAGAGTAAGTCGGTGAGTCATCCCGCCGATCAGCTCGGCGAGACATCGCGGAGAACAGCAGCGCCATGTAAAGGAATGCCGATTTCTTGATCTCGACGACCATAGTTTTTCTGCAACAAGGACGGCATCCAGGTCACAAACAGCCAGCCGGTCCAGCCCTGGCAGAAATAGACGATCATCAGCGGCGCCACGCGGGGATCAGGCGCCGCCACGGCACCGGGCCGGAACCGATCTGCCGGCAGTGATCAGCGGCCGGCAATGCGGCCAGCTCGGCGCTGGTGATGCTGGGGTGCCGGCGCGGATCCTCGTGGAAATACCACCACCACACGACCGCCCAGAAAGTCGACAGAATGCCGAGCGCGACGAATGAAAAACGCCAGGAGAACCAGGTGATCAGGAAGGCGACGATCGGCGCCGCCGTTCCCGCGCCGAAGGCGCCCGGCGGCGTGGGTGGCGCCGACCGCGGTGCCGCGCGTTCGGCGATCGGGGTCCATTTCGAGACCGCGCGGGTCGCCGCCGGCAACGTCGCACCCTCGCCCATGCCGAGCACGAGACGCACGCCAAACAGCGAAGCGAGCCCGGTCACCGCCCCGGTCGCGATGGTCGTCAGCGACCACGACCAGGCCGCAGACCGTCAGCGTGCGCCGCGCGCCAAAGCGGTCGGCAAAACCAGCCCCCGACTAGCTGAAACGGGGCATAGGCGTAATTGAAGGCCGAGAAGGCGAGGCCGAGCGCGAGATTGCTGAGGCCGAGGTCCTGCTGCATCACCGGTGCCGCGGCGGCCAGGTTTACGCGGTCGATAAACAGGATGTGGTGCATCGACACGCAGAAGGATCAGGAAATTTCTGGTGGCGCGACCGTTGAAGCCGAACAGCATGTTGCCCTCTCCTCCTTAATCCGCGCGCGGTGCGGCAGACAGAGAGCGCGCTCCGGCGCATTGCGCGCGAACGGCAGGGATTAAGGTTGCTTGGCCTCGTACCGGGGCGGTGCCTCTCGGCGTCTCCTCAAGACGACAAGGGTGGCGGGGTGATGCGCCGGCGAACTGCTGGCGCATCACCCCAGCCTAGGAGGTCTCGCGGGGTAGGTTGAGATGGGGAAAGGCGCTGTGCACATGCGGCGGCACGACCCGACGCGCCAGCGCGGATGTAGGATTTGTCGAGCTCGTGGTAGCCGGTGACGCCGAGCAGCGAGAGGCAGATGCGGATCTCGTCTTCGAGGATCTCGAAGAGCCGCACCACGCCCTGCCGCGCCGGCGGCGGCGAGCCCGTAGACATAGAGCCGGCCGCAGGCGACCGCGTCGGCGCCGAGGATCAGCGCCTTGACCACGTCGGTGCCGCGGCTGATGCCGCCATCGACGATGATGCGCGCGCGTCCGCCGACCGCTTCGACGACCTCCGGCAGCACGTCGATCGAGCCGACACCCTGATCGAGCTGGCGCCCGCCATGGTTCGACACATAGACGCAGTCGACCCGTGCTCGACCGCGATCTTGGCGTCCTCGGCGGTGGCGATGCCTTTGAGGATCAGCGGGATGTCGAAGCCCTTCTTGATCCGCTCGACATCGCGCCAGTTGAACTGAGCCTGGAAGATGCGGGCATCGTCGACGCGCACGCGGCGGCGCTGATGACGCTTGGCGATGTCGCGCTCGCGCCGGCTGTAGCTGTCGGTGTCGACGGTCAGGCAAAACGCGTCATAGCCCTTGTCGATCGCGCGGCGGACATGGTCGTCGACCCATTGCGGCGTCGCCGCGCACATAGAGCTGGAAGATCTTGAAGCCGTCGCCCGCGGCTTCGGCGGTCTTGTCGAGCCCCGGATCGCGACACCGAAGACAAGGATCATGCCGTTGCCGAAGGTCGCGCGTCGCCTCGGCGACGGTGGCGCCGCCGCCCGGCTCGAACACTCTGCAACGAGCCGACCGGCGCGCACAGCACCGGGATGCGCAGCTTCTTGCCGAACAGCGTGCTGCTGCAATCGACGTTCGAGACATCGCGCAATACCCGCGGGCGAAAGCCGATCGCATCGAGCGCCAGGCGGTTGCGCGCCAGGGTCGTTTCGGTCTCCGGAGCCGCCGATCAGATAGTCCCAATTGTTGCGATCGAGGTTGGTGCGCGCCTGCGTGACGAACTCGTGCAGGTTCTCGAAAGCGGTCCTCAAGCGACTCTGGGCATCGGTTGTTCTCCCTCGCTGGTTTATCTGCGGCGGCCGAGCCCAGGCTAATGGGGCGCTGGACGGCCCGGGTTTCAGCCTCGGTGCAGCTTGCGCCCTGTGCAATTACCGATTTCCGGGAACGCTTCGAGATCAGCCAGCGGTGCCGTGTTCTGAGCCAGCGCATGCCGCCCGGACGACAGCGCCGCCCTGCCCAGGAGCCCCGCCGTCCCGGGCTCAGCGGCCACCGGCGTAATACGGATTGCCGTCTAGTGATGCTCTTTCCATAATCGCTCGTCCCGAGGCATTTTAATTCGGGTATTCGTGAACCCGTTTCTCGGCGGGATGATAGAGGGTATCGGCAACTCGGAGTCCCGCTGCCCTTGCACTTCAGCTGGGCGCGCGATCGCGCGGGCCTGCTCAACGGTTGACAGGTTACGACGATCGGTCGGTGCGCCGCCGCGGGTTGGTCGGGAACGATGGGCCCGGGGTTGGGAAAGGACGCTTTCCGATCGCGACCAATCGATGTTCCGCAGAAAAGACCTCGACGAATTGTTCGCCATCGGGGCGCAGCCCGCCGTTTCGCTTTATCTGCCGACCCATGTTGCCGGCCGCGATCCGGCAAGATGCGATCTGCCCCAAGAACTTGCTAGCGCAGACGGCGGACCGGCTGCATGCCGAATGGCGGCGAAGCGAGATCGACGCCTTCCCGGCCTCAGCGGCTCTTCTCGTCCTAGCGTCGAGGACGAGAATTTTTGGCGCCATCAAGAGAACGGGCTGGCGGTCTTCCTGGCGCCGGATTTCAGCCGTGAGAGTTTGCAAATTGCCGCTTGCTCCTCGCCGAGAAGGCGGTAGTTGGCCCCCCATCCCATCAAGCCGCTATTGCCGATCCTCGACGATGCCGGGCCCCGGTTGCGATGATTGCGACAGATCCGGCGCATCAATAGCATCAGCTCCGGGTGATAGAGGCGCCGCCATCGACCAACGAGGCGGTGCCGGTCACGAAGGCCGAGTCGTCGGAGGCGAGGTACAGCACCGAGCGGGCGAGTTCTTCGGGCCGCGCCACCCGCTTCAGCGCATGGAGATTGGTCATGAACGCCTGTTTGTCGGCAGTGTCGTTCATCTCGTGGTACATCCCGGTCTCGACCGCGCCGGGGAGGATCGCATTGACCCTGAACGCCGCGTGGTCCAAACTCCGCGGCGAGCGCCTGGGTCAGGCCGATCAGGCCGGATTTGCTCGCGGCATAGGCGGCGACACCCGGAAATGCGAAGCTGTAGCCGACAAAGGTCGAGGTGAAGATCACCGACCCGCCGCCATGCTTCAACATCTCGGCGATCTGATGCTTGGCGCCGAGGAACGCGCCGGTCAGATTGATGGCGATGGCATCGTTCCACCCGGCCTCGGACACATCCGTGCTCGGGCCGGCCTCGCCGAGCGTGCCGGCATTGTTGAAAGCGATATCGAGCCTGCCGAATTTCTCGACGGCGAGTGCCACCAAGGCCTTTGCGTAAGCCTCGGAGCGCACGTCCCCGCCAATGCGACGGCATTCCCGCCATCGGCCTCGATTTCGGCCGACCAGGCTCGCCAAGCTCGGCCTCGCGCCGGGCACCGACGACGAGCTTCGCCCCCTCCGCCGCAAACAGCTTCGCCGTCGCCCGGCCAATGCCGGCGCTGGCGCCCGTAATGAGCGCTACCTTATTCTGCAGACGTCCCACGGTAGCACTCCTGAGCGGTGTGCATGACGCGGCCGGTTTTCGGGATCAGCCGCGCACGCCCCAGGCGATGGCGTTGCGCAGCAACGCCATGAACGCGTCTGGTTTCCCACGGCGCCGCGAAAAGTGGGCGGCGTCGTGTCCGCGGGGTCGGCGGTCCGGGCCGCGCGGATGGCCGGGTTGTGGCAATGGCCGAGCGCAAAGTAGGTGACGCCGCCGTTGCCGACCGCACGGGTATAGCCGAGCACACGGGTCCTGCCGTCGGATTGCAGCGAGGTGTCCGAAGGCGTAGAGGGTCCCGATCGGCGGGTGAGGTGGCGCTCGCGCCGTAATCCGCGGTCAGCAGGATCTGCGCCGAGCCCGGATCTTGCAGCTCGATGAAATACGGCTCGTCCTCGACGTCGAAAGACGTGCCGAGCCCGCGGGTGAGCGGGGAGTCGGTCGCGCTCACCTCGACGCGGATCTCGCAGATCGGCGGATGGGTCAAAAAGCGGCTGCCGAGCAGCGCGTGGTGCTCGGTCTTGACGGTGCGGCGCTGGCGCAGCGCCCTCCACCCGCTCGGCGCGGCCGCCGCTGGTCCCGTGCAAGCCGAGCCAGTGGCCGCCCGCCTCCAGCCAGCGCTGGATGGCGCGGCTCTGCGCGGCGTCGGGGTAGGGGCCGGCGACGTAGGTGATCAGCAGCTGGCTGACCGGCAGCCATTTCTCGACATCCGCGAAGTCGTTGGCGACCGAGGCCGGAATGTCGCGTTCGGCGAGCAGCCCCAGCAGCCGCAGGCGGGCATAGTCGTGGTCGTGCCCGCTCATCGAACCGGGCGGAAAACCGCCGGCAATCAGATGCGCGCGGCCGGACTTCGTCTCTGTCATCGGATCACCTCGCTCGCCGTTCTGCAAAAGCTCTGCGCCGAGTCTCCACCTCACTGGGGCTTCGCCTACCGGAAATGCTCATGGCCCGTCGAAGAGCGACCCTCAAAGCGCAAGCATCGATCAGCGGGTGGTTGATACGGTCGCTTCGGTCGACCTCCCCAAATTCACGCTGATCGCGAAATCATAGCGGTCGATCTCGAGCGCAAGATCCAGATCCCGCGGGTGAAAATGCGGTCGCGTTGTCGCGAAAGCGCCCAGCCTGCTTCCGGCGAGGATCACCCGACGTACCGCTTTGGGATCCCCAGGTCCCTCCAGCAGGTTGCGCAAATGGAGCGCGCACAACTCGTCCTCGTCTGATCGCACCACACCATTGTTGCCCATTGCTACCAAAGTAATCCGACCGGGAGGCTTGACCAGCAATGCGCGGGCCGTGGCGCCGGCGGTAACCACGAAGCCGCGTAGAGTCGCTCTGCCTGGTTCGTCGCGACGAGATGCCCTGAGTGCCGGCACTCGTCCTCTGAACAATTGTTTTTCCCTGGAACGCAATCTGGGAAACCTCGAAGGGCGAGTTCCCGAAATCGGAAGCCCGGCGGCGCGCGACCACGGACTTCTCCTATGCAGACATGCGCGATTCCGGCATCGCGGAGCGCCAACGCCTCCCTCGACGGTGCCGACGATGATGATCCGCGACGCCCCATTGGCTAAAGCTACAGCCGCGGTCGAAGGCACGAAAACGTCGATGACGGCAAAACTGAGCCAGCCGCTTCTGTTGCGCGCCCTCGAGCAGGCTCGATGCAAATTTCCATAAAATCCTGGCTTGCCGAGCGCCCAAACATGGCCTACTCGCCAGCTCGGAACCAGAGCGCCGTTCTGACGTAAAAGCCGTGACCTGTTTTTACCAGCATTACTGGAGCTGCATCACGACCGGCTTCTTCCGCCCCGGCTGCGCTGAGCACGCGGGTCAGTTTCCATGCCAGGGGCAGAGTTAGCAGAACAATCGCGGCGACAAGCAGCATCGCCGGGGTAAGGCCGATCGCATCGCTGATCAGTCCGTATAGAACGGGTGATAATGCCCCGGCGCCGATCGTGCCCGTGTAAAAAACGCCAAAAGCGCTCTCCCGTCGGTCCGCCGGCACAAGGTCGGGCACGGTGCCGTAGAGCACGGATGACGTGCCGTTGAGCGCAACGCCGATGAGCGGCAGCAGCGCCAACGCCGCGCCGATCGGCAGCGGGAGAAGAGCCAATATGCCGACGGCTGTGGCTCCTTCGGTAAGGAGCACGGTCGGCAATACCCCAAGCCGCGCCCCGAGGAAGCCGCACACGAGTTTGCCGGCCGCGCCGCCGGCGAAGACCATTGTCAAGGCGAGCCCGATCTCCGAGAGCCCGGCGCCTTTTGATTGCAACAGAAACGGCAGGAAGGTGAGAAAACCCATCCGCGTCGCGCTATCGATCACGCCAATCGTCAGCAGGAGAGGAAAGCCGTTGCGCAGCAGCTTGGTCCAATCGGCGGCTTTGCCCTGTTCGGGCGGAATAGGTGTGCGCACGACGCTCGCCGATGTCACCGCTCGCAGCGACAGCAAGATGGCCCCTGCCCCCAAGAGCCCGATTACGCCGACAGCGGTGCCGGTCCAGCGCCAGGAGATCACCGCAATCAGGCAGGCGGTGATCGAGGGCAACGCCATCTTCCCGAGATCTCCGGCAAAGTTGTAGGTGCCGAGCGCGCCGCGCGAGCGCGGTCCCTCGTAAGCCGCGGCAACGAGGCTCGATGCGATCGGGTGCTGGGTGCTCGAGCCGATCCCTCCAAGAACGAGCGCGACAGCCAGCAGAGCGACGCTCGAGCTTGCTCCAAGAAGCAAATAAGCAACTGCAGCCACAGCGGTGCCGCCCGCGAGCATCCTCGCCCCACCCATGCGCTGCGCCAGCTTGGCTGCGGGGACCTGGAATCCAGCCATCACGCCGGTGTAGAGCGCGCGCAATATGCCGATTGCGGCGTAACTCAAGGCGAATTGCGCCTGCCACAGCGGGAGCAGCAAATAGAGCGTGTCGGTCAAGCCGTCATGCAGCGCGTGGGCGCCGCAGGCGACCCAAAGCACCCGCGTTCTGCCGGGATCGGGATGATCTGCACGGCCGGTTGCGGTCGAAAGAGCGGTAATCGTCATGACGCCATGCCATCTCGGCGAGAGTTATTTCGGCGCGCCGGAGATCCGGCCCCAACAGATGCATTTGAGCGTTTGTGACGCTTTGATGACAAACGACTTGTTCTGACGACGGCTGTGAGGAAAACTCACAGCATGTCTCGTTCTCGCCTACCGCCGTTGAATGCGATCAAGGCCTTCGAGGCTGCCGCACGGCTCGGCAGCTTCACCCGCGCGGCGGACGAGCTCAACGTCACCCATGGGGCCGTGAGCCGGCAGATCCGCCTGCTCGAAGATTGGCTCGGCGTTCGCCTTTTCTTGCGCACCAGCCGTAACGCCGTGCCGACCCAGGCGGGGTCGGAGCTGCTCGCCGAAGCCGGCCCTGCACTTGATCGTCTGGCGGCTGTGTCGCGGCGGATGCAGAACCGCGCGCGAGCCCGCGGGCTGCTCCACGTATCGGCGCTGCCGACCTTCGCGATGCGCTGGCTTATTCCCCGCCTCCCCGACTTCCAGCGCGATCACCCGGGCCTGGAACTGCGGATTGTCACCGCGAGCACGCCGGCCGAGCAATTCCGCATGGATGTCGATGCCGTGATCTCGGGCCCGTCGCGGCAACCCGGTTGGGTTGGAACGCGATTTCTCGGCGAAGTACGCTTGCCGGTGTTGAGCCCCGATCTGATGAGAAAATGCCCGCTGCGGGCGCCGGCAGATCTCGAACGGCACACGCTGCTTCATGCAGCGACGTTGCGCGAGGCGTGGCCACGATGGATGGCCGCCGCCCATGTCCCCGATCTAACCCCGGCACGCGATCAGGTCTTCGAGCATTTCTACTTTGCGATCCAGGCGGCACTCGAGGGTCTTGGCGTGGTCATGGGCCCTCTGGCGCTGATCAGCGATGAACTACGCGCGGGACGGCTCTTGGCGCCGATCAAGTGAACCCGCGTTGAGGACGCGTGGGTACTTCGTTTACGCAGCCGGAGGCGAGCAGCGATGCTCCCGGCCGTTGCCACTCTTCGCGAACTGGCTCGTTGCCGCCGGCAGCTTGGCCGAAGCCGAATTCGCGACCTATCTCGCGGCAACCCGGACTTAGAACGGACTGAATAATCAGGTTTAGCGCACTCAGCTTTGACAAATTGCGATAGTTATGTTATGTCGTTTCCGCAAATACTACGAGCAAGCGATGGATTGACCGTATGCAAACACGGATCCGCCATTTTACAGCGGTTTTACAGCGGGCGCGGGCGCTGTTACCCGCTGTTTTTCTGTCCCACCGTGGCGCCAGAATGCCAGGTTTTCCAAGGCGAACCGAAGTTTGCTCGCTGATAATTTCCGGCAAAAACAGCGAAAACAGCGGGATCGCCCCGCGTCAGGCCTGCGCAAGCAGCGGAGAGCGAACCAGGCTTTGGCGAAATACCAAGAGCGCGATGATGACGGTATTGGCGAGGCCGAAGGCGATGCCGGCGGCAAAGGCCGCGGCGTAGAAGCCGACGGCGTCGTCAAATCGCGCCGGCGAGCCAGCCGCCGGCGGCCATGCCCATGCCGCTGCACAGCAGCAAGGTCGGGATGCGCCACGACGCCTCGCGCGCCGGGAAGAGCTCGCGGATCGCCACCGCATAGGCCGGGATCATGCCGCTGAAGCCGAGACCGAAGGCCACCGCAACGACATAGAGGCCGGCCTCGTCCTGGGTCAGCAAGAAACCGGTCATCGCTGTTGCTTCGGCAAACCGAGCCGGCAAGGATCGTGCGCAATCCGCCGATCTTGTCGGCGACGAAGCCCCAGACCTGGCGGCCGATGAAGGCGCAGGCGAGCAGCACCGACAACATCGCCGCGCCGCGGGTGATCGGGATACCGGCGTCGCTGCAAAACGCCACCAGATGGCTTTGCGGCATCGCCATCGCCACGCAGCAGAAAAAGCCCGCCGCGCACAGCAGGATGAACACGGTCCGCGGCTTCAGGCCGAGGACCAGCTCGCCAGCGCGCGGCTCTCGCCACGTTGGCCCGGCGGTCGCCGCCCTGGGCAAGTCCGCGGAAGACGAGGAAAGCGGCGGGCGTCGATCACCGCCACGGCAAATACGGCGTAAAGCTGCATCGTGTGCTGCCAGCCGATCCACTCGACCGCATAGCCAAAGACCGGCGCCCAAACCATCCCTGCCACAGCCTGCCCGCTGGCGATCAATCCCAATGCCGAGCCGCGCCGTCGATCGAACCAGCGGGAGACATAGACGTAGAGCGGCGCGTTGATCCGGAATTGCCGAGCAGCCCCATGAAAAGCCCGTGGCCGAGGTAGAGATCGATGGGTTTGCCGAGGCTCGACAGCAGAAGGCCGGCGGCGATCATCAGCGCCCGAAGATCACCGTCCAGCGCACGCCGATCGCGCTCGGCGATATGGCCCATCGCGATCCCGCCGGCTGCCGAACCGAGCCAGGCGAGCGCGTAGCACAGCGCCGGCACCGAGCGGACGCCGCCCAGATCGGCGGCGATCGGCTTCAGCGCGACGACCGTGATCGTCGGCGCGCCGAAGGAGACCGAGAGGATGCCGAGCGCCGTCGCGGCGACGAGCCAGGAATACGGCGTCTCGACCGACCCCGTCGTGGCGGCGGCCCGGCCCGGCAACAGATGCAGTGGTCATGTGCGAGACGATTTTGCCCGACGCGGTGCGGCTCAGCTCGGCGGAAGGCGGGAACGCATCCCAGATCCTACACCGTCGCTCTTGCCTGTGCCGGAATTAAATGAGACAGGACGCTCGCGAGAGGTGCACATGACCCGATTGACCGATTTGCCGCCGGCGCAGGCGAAGCGCCTCGCCGAACTCGAATGTCCCGATTTCGCGACGACGCCCGTGGGTGACCGGGCCGGCCCTGCCGCAGCGCCGGGTCGCGATCGTCTCCTCGGCCGGCCTCGTCGTGCGCGGCGAAGACCCGTTCCGCGGGCGCGACGCCGATTACCGCGCGATCCCCGCCGACACGCGAGCCGAACGACCTGTTGATCAGCCATATCTCGATCAACTTCGACCGCACCGGGTTTCAGGAAGATTGGAACGTCGTCTTCCCGCTCGACCGGCTGAACGAGCTCGCCGCCGACGGCGTCATCGGCTCGGTCGCGCGAACCCATTACTCGTTCATGGGCGCTACCGATCCGGTGCAGATGGAGCCGCATGCCCGCGAGCTGGCCGGCCGGCTCAAGGCGCGACCGGGTCGACGCCGTCATCCTCTCTCCCGTTTGACCGCTCTGCACGCGCGCCGTGAGCGCGCTGGGGCATTATCTGGAGGAAGAGGGTCTCGCGACGGTCGCGATCAGCCTGATCCGGCCGCAGACCGAGAACACCCGACCGCCGCGGGCACTCTGGGTACCGTTCGAGCTGGGGCGGCCGTTTGGCCCGCCGAGCGACCCGGCGTTTCAGAAGCGGGTGATCCTCGCGGCATTGCGGCTGGTCGAGCGCGAGTACGGGCCGGTGATCATCGAGGACTTCCCCGATGACGACCCGCGCGCGCAGCCCGATCCTGGTTGGCGTCCGCCTTTCGACCATGCCGTGCTGTCGCCGACGGTTCGGCCGAGACGATCGCGAGCGAAGTTGGAGAGCGAGATCGAGCTTTTGCGGGGCGCTCACGACCGATGGGTTACTGCAGCGCGGGCGCAGCACCGTAGGGTTGAGCGGGCTGTCGATTGCGGATTGCGGCCGGCTCGTTGCCGGGCAGGTCCGCGGCGAGGCGTTGACAAGCTCGCGGGACGGGTTCTCGCCGCCGCTGATGCTGCGCTTCGCCGTCGACGATTTGAAAGCCTACTATCTGGAGGCCGGTGCTGCCGGTGCCGGCCAAGCCGTCGAGCCGCCAGCTCGGCGACTGGTTCTGGAACGAGACGGCGGCCGGTGCTGCGCTTCACGCGATCCGTGCGGCCTGCCTGGCGAGCAGATGACGACCGGCTGAAGCTGATCGCCGGCAATTTCATGGTACCCGCGGCGCGCGTGCTCGCACCGGGTTGAGCGGGCGCTGCAGACCGGCCTCGCGCAGGGCCGCCCAGCGTGCGAGCTTCCCGGCGAAGCCGATACGGGCGTGCGCCGGGCTCGTCGAGGGCAGCGCCAGGTAGGTAATCTCAGGGCGCCGCGCGAAGTGGCGGTCGTGGAGGCGTTGCGCCCCGGTGCCGTTGAAGGCGACGGCGCGGATCAGCGGATGCGATGTCGAGCAGCCGGTCGATCGGGTTCGGACATTCCCGGCGGATCGACGAATCGGCGCTCGCGTCGCGCTCACCGGTCTCGCACACGTCCCACAGCGCGATCCGGTGCGCTGCGACAAAGGCCAGTCTTTCAGCGTAGCCCGGCGCGGGAACAGCGTCGAACAGCGCGAAAACGATCGGCCAGAAGAGGTTGCGCGGATGGGCATAGTACTCGCCGCGGCGCAGCGACTCTTCGCCGGGCAAGGTCCCGAGTACCAGAACGCGCGCCTGCTGATCGGCGATTCGGTCGGAAAGCTGCGCTTGATCACTCGGCGTAGCGGCCGAGGCGAACGGCCGTCTGTCCTTTGACGAGCCGCCGCGACGGCATGATCAGGACGCAATCGTCATAGGGCGTGCGCACTTCGCGCCCGTTATCGCGCCCGATCAGTGTGCCCTTGTGCGGCAGCACTTCCAGCCCGCGGAAATCCTGGACAAATTCGAAGGCGTCGCCGGTGATCGTGACGGCTTCGGTGACCTGGATGACGCGTTGCGCCGGGTGTGCGGCAAAATCAGGTCCGCCGAGCGGCTGCGGCGTCATCGCCCGACAGGGTCCCGACGGCCATCAGAAAGCGCAGCATCACATCGGTCGCGACCTCGGCGGCGCGGCGCTCCCAATGCTGTCCGGCTTCGATCAAGAGCGCGGTCTTCGTCGCGGCGGGATCGCCGAACCCGCCGTAATCACGCATCCGCGGACCGGCGGCGTGGCCGGCATCGCACATGATCAGCTCGGGGATGCCGACCCGCCGCGCCAAAGCGAGCGATCGATCGAGGGTACCCGCCAGCATCAGCGGTGCCGTCGCATACTGCATCGAGTGAATGTCGAGCAGGAAATCGGCAGCGTCGACGATGGGACGCAGCGCTCGGGCGCGGGCGAGCTCGACCGACTGGCGTGCTCCGTCGAGCGTTGCCGGGGACCACAGCCGGTTGAAATCCTCGTCGACGAAACGCGAGGCGGTCGGCATCCGGCGATCGAAGCTGTGATAGGCGGCGACGTTGTCGAATGCCAAGGTCAGCTTACCCTGTCTTGGCCTCAGCTCGGCGCGAAACAGGCGATCGAGCGCAATCGCGCCGCAGATCTCGTTGCCGTGGGTCAACGCGGTAACGAGCACATGCGGTCCGGGCTGGCCACTCTCGAAGGAAGTGACGTAGTCGATCCCGGTGTTCCCGGCTCGGTAGGGCTCGATGTCAGGTGGGCTCAGCTCGACTCGCATAGTTCGGCTCAGGCACGCAGCGCTCCCCGGTAGATAAACGGCAGGAATTCCATCTTGCACGTGATCGGCCGTCGCGTCACCCCGGCAAGGGACGCGGCCGAGGCGGCGGAGCTTGCCCGGTTGGAGGAACGGTGCGTAAATTCGCCCGGCGCGGCGTGCATCCGGCGTCGTGCTCAGCTCAGGAACGAGCCTGACGGAATGAGCTTCGAGATCCCCGGTGTGCTGTGGCGCCGCGACCCCAGGCGGCGGAAGTGCCCCTGATCTTCGATTCGCCGCACAGCGGGACGAGCTACCCTGAGGATTTCCAATTCAGCTGTCCGTTCGACGTGCTGCGCACCGCCGAGGACACTTATGTCGACGAACTCTACAGTGCTGCACCTGCTTGTGGCGCAACATTGATCGGGGCGGTATTTCCCCGCAGCTACCTCGACCCGAACCGAGCGGTCGACGATCTCGATGCCGCGCTGATTGACGGAACATGGCCGTCGCCGCTCGCACCCTCGCGCAGGACGCAGACGGGACTCGGGCTGGTGCGTCGGGTCGCCAGGACCGGCGTTCCGATCTACGACCGCAAGCTCGGGGTCGACGAAGTTCTTGCCCGGCTCGAGCGCTGCCATACGCCTTACCACCGGGTTCTCGATGACGCTTGTCGGCATGCGCACCGTAAATTCCGGAAGTGTGTGGCATCTAAACTGCCATTCGATGCCGTCTAATCGCAGCGGCAAGAAGGGCGGGCACTGCGCCGACTTTGTGCTGGGCGATCGCGACGGCACGACCTGTGCGCCGGAATTCACCGAGTTTGTGGCGCAGGTGCTGCGCAGGCAGGGCTACACGGTCCGCGTCAACGAGGTCTACAAGGGCGTCGAGATCGTCAAGCGCCAGGGGCACCCGGCGACGCGCCGGCACAGCCTGCAGATCGAGGTCGATCGCGCGCTCTACATGGATCAGAAGACGTTGGAGAAGAGCCCGGGCTTCGATCGCCTGCAGGCCGACATCACCGAAATGATCGCAGCGATCGAGGGCTTTGTGAAGGCGCGCCTCGAGGAGCGCGGAGGGAGCTGATGGAAATCGCCGTGCGGCCGCCGCGCGATGTTGCGTCGACTGTCGATCAGGCCGCCTGAGATGCCGTCGAAGATCACGCTGGGACATGCTGGAGACCGCGGCGACCGGCGAGTTCCCGCGGATCGACCTCGGCGACTATGCTCGAGGGGACAGCCGGCCCACGGGAACGTGTCGCACGGCAGTTGCGGCACGCGCTCGAGAACATCGGTTTCTTGATCGTCGTGAACCACGGGATCCCGGCCGATTTGATCGATGGCATCGCCGAGCAGGCACGGCGCTTTCATGCACTGCCTTACGCCGAGAAGATCAAATTGGCGACAAAGCGGGAAATGGGGCGGGATTTACCGGCTATCTGCCATCCGGCGAATACGCGATCAGGACATCCCGGATCAACGACAACGATCAGCCCGACGTCAACGCTGCGTTCTTCATGGACCGCGAGCGTGCCCCGGATGATCCCGAAGTGTTGGCTGGAAAGCTGTTTCGAGAACCCAACAAATGGCCGGCTGATTTGCCGGGCTTTCGCGAGTTCTTGCTGCGCTATTGGGAGGCGGTGGAGGCCTTTGCGAGGCGATTGCTGCCGGCGTTTGCGGTGGCTCTGGATTTGCCGCCGCAGGCCTTCGATCGCGCCTTCGAGGATGCGCAATGCGTGCTGCGCCTCTCGCACTTCCCGCCGGCGCAATACCGGAACAACCAATTCGGTTTGGCGCCGCACACCGATGCCAATTTCTTCACGGTACTGCCGCAGTCGAATGTCGAAGGGCTGTACATCCGGCCCGGCCGGCGGAGCTGGCTCAAAGCGCCCCGCATCCCCGGCTCGCTGATCATAAATTCGGGCGACATGTGCCGGCGGTGGACCGAATGATCGATTTCTTTCCACCGAGCATCTCGCGGTCAACTTGACTCGAAGAAGACCGCTATTCAACGCCCTTCTTTTACACCCCGCATATCGATCATCCGATCGTATGTCTGCCGACTTGCTGTGATGCCGCCAATCCTCCGAAATATCCGACCGATCACCTATGGTGAGTACCGGGTCTGGTGGCTCAACAACAATTATCAGGCAAACCTCAAGAACCCCGTTTAAGTGCCGATGGAGGAAAAAGCCGTGGCGACCATCCCCAAGGTTCTGCACCAGCACATCGACACCGCCTTTCCGGCCAATGTGTGCCTGGTCGGCAGCGTGCTTCCCAACGGGTTCGCCCAAGATCAGCCCGCGCGGCAGCACGATGGTCTACGACGACACGCATATCGCGTTGTGGGAACGCGGCAAGGGCTCGACCAACGAAAACCTCTCAGATGGAAGCAAGCTCACGGTTTATTTCCGCAAGCCGCAGTTGCGCGAGGAATGGCATTCTGCCGAAGGGCGGCATCGCCCGATTTTACGGCCGGGCGAAAATCTACCGCTCGGGACCGGTCTACGAGGAGGTGTGGCGTCGCCTGGTCCAACCGGAAAGGACCGCGACCCGCAGAAGCAGGGGCATGCGGTGCTGATCGAGATAGAGCGCGCCGAGGAGCTGGACGGCGCTCCGTTGAAGCTCGATTGACTGGCCGGCGCCTCGGCTCTAGCCCGGCGCCGCCGATCGAGGACGATCAGCCGCTCACAATGCGCTCCGCAGCCGGTTTGTTGCAACACCGGCGGGCTTTATGGATTGCGAAATCTGCATCCATAAAATTGCCTTACTAGTGTAATACACCGAGACTGCCCGCGGCACCTCGGCGGGGCATCACCAACGCGCGGGGGTGCGGATGGTCGTTACGGTGAGTGAGAATCCGCTGGAGCGGTCGGGCGGCTTTAGAGATCTTTCAACCTGAAGACGAGCGCTCGCTGCAGACTCGGTGCAGGAGCAGCAGGCCGTCATTTCCTGACAATCTAAAGTCGCGAGATCCCCAGCCCTGCATCAGACACCCACCCACCCACGCATCTGCTCCGACGGCCCGGCGTCTGCGGCAATCAGTCGTCGGCTTGCCTATAACAGGCGCGTCGGGACTGCCGTATATTGGGAGGCAGATGCCGCTCTTGCGATCCCGTTCCCGGCGATCGACCCGGTCGCGATCTCGCTCGGCCCGCTCGCGATCCGCTGGTACGCGCTCGCCTATATTGTCGGGCTGCTGATCGGCTGGCGCTATTGCCTGGCGCTGGCCGGCCGGCCGCCATATCTGGTCGGCCGCCAGGACGTCGATGATTTCCTGGTGTGGGCCACGCTCGGCGTCGTCCTCGGCGGACGCCTCGGCTATGTCCTGTTCTACATGCCGGGCTATTACGCGGCGCACCCGCTGGAGGCGCTCTATGTCTGGCATGGCGGGATGTCGTTCCATGGCGGCGCGCTCGGGGTGACGATCGCCATCCTGTTGTTCACCCGCGCCCGCAAGATCCCGCTTTTTGCGTTCTCGGACATCATCACCGCGGCGATCCCGATCGGTCTCTTCTTTGGCCGGATCGCGAATTTCATCAATGGCGAGCTCTACGGCCGCCCGACGCAAATTCCCTGGGCGATGATCTTTCCGAATGGCGGTGCCGATCCCGCGCCACCCGAGCCAGCTCTACGAAGCCTTTTGCGAGGGCATCCTGCTCTTCCTGCTGCTCTTTGCTGCCGAGCGGCTGCTCGCGCGGCGCCGTCCCGGCACCGTCACCGGGCTGTTTCTCGCGGGATACGCGGTTGCTCGCATGTCGGGGAAGTCTTTCGCGAGCCGGACGCCCAGCTCGGTTTCCTGATTTTTGGGACCACGATGGGCCAGCTCCTGTCGATCCCGGTGCTCGATCGCCGGCATCGTCGATCATCCTGTGGGCGCAGCGGGCGCCGCTTCCCGCGCGATCTTGAGCGCAGACCCGATCAGCCGGAGGATCGCCCGCCGGATCGGCGCCGAGGGACCGCTGCTCGGTCGCCGCGTTCATGGCGATGGCGCTGCACGATCCCGAGGACGGCTACTACGCGCGGCGCAGCCCGATCGGGGCGCAGGGCGACTTCATTACCGCGCCCGAGATCAGCCAGGTGTTCGGCGAGCTGATCGGGTTGTGGTGCGCGCTGATGTGGCAAAGGCTGGGCGAGCCCGATCCGATCATCCTGGCGGAGCTCGGTCCCGGCCGCGGCGTGCTGATCGAAGATCTGCTGCGCGCCGCCGCCGCGATCCCGGCGTTTCGCCGCGCCCTGCGCCTCCATCTTGTCGAGGCGAGCCCGGCGCTGCGTGCCGAGCAGGAGACGCGGCTCGCCGGATTGCGTCCGGTTTGGGTGTCGCGGTTCGAGGATCTGCCGGAAGGGCCGATGCTGCTCGTCGCCAACGAGTTCCTCGACGCGCTGCCGATTCGCCAGTTCGTGCGCGGCCAAGCCCAATGGTCGGAGCGGATGGTGGCGCTCGACGACGACAATCGCTTCGTCTTCGTCGATGGGCCCGGAAGCCCCGCCGCGAGTTTGCTGATCCCCGCCGTACACCGGGACGGCGTCCGACCAGGCACTGTGGTAGAGATCTGCCCGGCTGCCCTCGCCATTGCGGCCGGGCTCGGCGCTCGCTTCACCCGCCGGCCGGGCGCGGCGCTGTTTGTCGATTACGGATACTTTCCGAGCGCGCCGGGCTCGACGCTCCGGCGCGCTCCACCGGCATTGCCCGGTGTCGGCGCTGGCAGCCCGGGCACCGCCGATCTCAGCGCCCATGTCGATTTCGCGGCCTTTGCCGAGGCTGCGCATGCCGGCGGAGCGGCGACCTGGGGGCCCGTGCCGCAGAGACGGTGGCTCACGGCGCTCGGGGCCGAGCAGCGCGCCGCGGTGCTGCGCGCCAGGGCGACACCGCGCCAGCGGCAGGCGCTCGACGCGGGTGTGAGGCGCCTGCTAGACCCTGATCAAATGGGCACCCTGTTTCAGGCCATCGCGTTGACCTCTCCCGGTATGCCGCCGCCGCCCCGGCTTCGAGGCAGACCGTTGATGAGCGATATCGAGATCGGTATTCAGGTCTGCGGCCCTCGACGCGGATGCCGGCGTCCGCCACGGCTTTTTCACCCGTCTGGGGGTGTCAGCGAGGGCCCGTTCGCATCGCTCAATTGCGGCTTCGGCTCGGGCGATTCGCCGCACCGGGTCGTACGCAACAGAGCGATCGCGATGGATTGCCTCGGCCTGTCTGCCGATCGTCTGGTGACCGCGCGCCAGATCCACAGCGCCACGGTCGTCACCGTGGAACGGCCGTGGCGCCGCGACGAGGCGCCACGCGCGGACGGGCTGGTCACCGCGACGCCCGGCATCGCGCTCGGCGTGCTCGCGGCTGATTGCGCGCCGATCCTGTTTCACGAGCCGGTTGCCAAAGTCATCGGCGCGGGGCATGCGGGCTGGCGCGGCGCTCTTGCAGGGATCGCCGAGGCCGTGGTCGCGCAAATGACGGCGCTCGGCGCCGAGCGCCGCCGCATCCGCGCAGCCATTGGCCCATGCATCGCCCAGAGGTCTTACGAGGTTGGCCCGGAGTTTCCGCAGCCCTTCCTCGCCGACAACCACGTCGCCGCCGGCCATTTCATCCGAGCGCCGCGCGATGGGCACTTTCTATTCGATCTGGGGGATATCTTGCAGACCGTATCATTCGCGCCGGGATCGCGACGGTCGAGGTCGTGCCGCACGACACCGTCGCGGAAGAGGCGCATTTCTTCAGCTACCGGCGCTCTTGTCTGCGCGGCGAGCGCTCTTTTGGGCTCGGGCTTTCGGCGGTCGTTCTCGAAGAGTAGCTCCTGCCCCGCGCACGCCTCCTCTTGATCCCCGCGCACGCCTCACGCATAGCCGGCCAGCCGCCATGGCCGCGGCCCTTGCAGCGGCCGCCTGCCAGCCGCTGCCGCACCCTTTCGCGGCGGACGCACCGCGGCCGGGCTCCCCGATCCTGACCCTGCGCGACAGCGCCAGCGTGACGATTGCGCCGGTTCAGGGCACGCCCCGGGCGACCGCCGAGAAGCTCGGGGCGGCGATGGCCAGCGCATTGCAGCAGCTGGAAATTCCGGCGAGCGATAAAGCCGCGAGCATCGGCAGCTACGAGCTCGTCGGCAGGATCGCGACGACGCCCGCATCCGCGGGTAAGACCGCGCTCGTCGCGGTCTGGGATTTGCTCGAGCCGTCGGGCCTGTCGCTCGGCGAGCGCACCGAGCGGCTCGAGGCTCCGATGCGCGATTGGGAAGAAGGTGCGCAAGATGCCGTCACCCGTCTCGCCGCAGCGAGTGCCGCTCGGCTCGCTGCTATGCTGCAGGACGAGGCCCCAGCAGAGGCCGAGGCGGGCGGGCAAACACGGCTGCTGATCAGCGGCGTGGACGGTGCCCCGGGCGACGGCACAGATTCCCTGCCGCGAGCCATCGCCCAGGTCCTCAGACGGCAGGACATCGCGATTGTCACCGATCCGGAGGCCAAGGCAGACCTCGTCCTTCGTGCTACTGTCGTCGTCGCTAAACCAAAGGCCGGCAAGCAGAACGTCAAGATCGTCTGGTACGTGCGCCGCAAGGATGGCGGCGAGATCGGCACCGTGGACCAGGAAAACGATGTCCCGGCCGGCCTGCTCGATGGCCCGTGGGGGACGTAGCCTACATGGTCGCCGTCTCGGCGCAGGACGGCATCGTGCAACTGGTTGCCCGCGGCGCCCTGCCGCCCACCGGCAAGTCTTGAGCCGGGCAATTGCCAACCCGCCGCCGGGTGGTTACATTTCGGAGACGTGAAGCCGCGGGCCGCACCCGACGGCGCGGACATTCGCAGCCGATTAATGAAGATCCTCGCCTGCAACAGCAATCGGCCGCTCGCCGAAGCGATCTCGAACTACCTCGACTTGCCGCTCACCAAGGCGAGTGTGCGCCGCTTTTCGGACATGGAGGTGTTCGTCGAAATTCACGAGAACGTGCGCGGCGAGGACGTCTTCGTGATCCAGTCGACTTCGTATCCTGCAAACGACCACCTGATGGAGCTCCTCGTCGGCCTCGACGCGCTGAAGCGCAGCTCGGCGCGGCGGGTGACCGCGGTGGTCCCTTATTTCGGCTATGCCCGGCAAGATCGTAAATCCAGCCCGCGCACCCCGATCTCGGCCAAGCTCGTCGCCAACATGATCACCGCGGCCGGCGCCGACCGGGTGCTTACCCTCGACCTCCATGCCGGGCAGATCCAGGGCTTCTTCGATATCCCGACCGACAATCTGATCGCAGCACCGGTTCTGGTGAAGGACATTCGAGATCATCACTCCCGCCAGGACCTCGTCATCGTCTCCCCGATGTCGGCGGCGTCGTGCGCGCCCGCGACATTGCCCGCCGCGTCGACGCCGACCTCGCCATCATCGACAAGCGCCGCGAGCGCGCCGGTGTTTCGGAGGTCGTGAACATCATCGGCGATGTCGCGGGACGCCGCTGCATCCTGATCGACGATATTGTCGACACGGCGGGAACCCTGTGCAATGCCGCGGCGGCCTTGATCGAGAGCGGGCTTCCGGGGTCTACGCCTATGTCACCCATGGGGTTCTGTCGGGAGATGCGGTGTCACGCGTGGCCGACTCGCCGATCAAGTCGCTGGTCATCACCGACAGCATCGTGGCGACCGATCCGGTTCGGGCGGCGCGCAATATTCGCCAGCTGACGATTGCACCGCTGATGGGAGAGGCGATCCGGCGGATCAGCGAGGAGCGCTCGGTCTCCAGCCTGTTCAACTGAGTAAAACGATAGCCCGGATCGGAAGACGGCGGCGCCTGCTGCGCTGTTGGCATTCGTCCCGGCTCGGTAAATCTGCACCGGCTCGATGACGCCGGCCACAAAGGAGCGAAAGTCCATGCCCGAGATCACCACCCTGAGCGCCGAGCGGCGGGCTCAGGCCGGAAAAGGAGCCGCCCGGGCGACGCGGCGCGCAGGGCGCGTCCCCGGAATAATTTACGGTGGCGATCAGGAACCGTTGCCGATCAGCTTGGAGCCACGCGAATTGTCGCGAGTTCTCGCCAAACGCGGCTTTCTCGCGATGATCGTCGAAGTCAACGTGGATGGCAGCGTCCACCGTTCTCTGCCGCGCGATGTGCAATATCATCCGGCGACCGACGCGCCTTTGCATGTCGATTTCATGCGCGTCGGCGCCAAGTCGCAAGTCAACGTCGTCGTACCGGTGGTGTTCGTCAACCAAGAGCTATCGCCCGGGCTGCGCCGCGGCGGCATCCTCAACATCGTGCGCCACGGCATCGCCGTGATCTGCCAGGTGGACAACATCCCCGAGCGGCTGGTGGTGGACCTCGAGTGGGCTCAACATCGGCGACAGCGTGCACATCAGCGCGGTGAGCCTTTCCGCCCGGCTCGCGGCCGGTGATCACCGACCGCGATTTCACGATCGCCAGCATTGCCGCATCATCGGCGGTGCGTGAGGAAGCTGCCGCCGCCGCCGGGCTTCCCGCGGCCGAGCAGCCTGCCGCTGGCTGAGCGCTCTAGGCGGAGCTTTGCGGCGTCCGCGATCGGATGGTGATGCGTCTCGTCGTCGGCCTCGGCAACCCGGGTGCTCGCTATGCTCGAAACCGCCACAACATCGGCTTCATGGCGGTCGACGCGATCGCCCGGCGGCACGGTTTTCCGGGCTTTCGCAGCCGGTTCAAGGGCGAGCTCTCGGAAGGCCAGACTGGGCGGCGAGCGGCGGCTGTTGCTGAAGCCGCAAACCTTTATGAATGCTTCGGGAGAGGCGGTGGCCGAAGCGGCGCGGTTCTTCAAGATTTCGGCGTCGGAAATCGTCGTGATCCACGACGAGATCGATTTGCGGCCGGGCAAGCTCCAGGTGAAGTGCGGCGGCGGCACCGCCGGGCATAACGGCTTGCGCTCGATCGATGCGTCTGCTCGGGCCGGATTTCTGGCGGGTCCGGATCGGCGTCGGGCATCCCGGGATCAAGGAGCTCGTCCAGCCCTATGTCTTGCAGAACTTCTCGAGCGAAGAGCTGACCCTCTGGGTCGCGCCGCTGCTCGAAGCGGTGGCGGAGACGATCGGGCTTCTCCTGTCCGAGCGCGCCCGACGCCTTCATGAGCGAGGTGGCGCGCCGCTTCACGCCGCCGGAACCTAAAGCGCCGGACGCATTCGGCCGAGCCCGAGACGGACTAACCGATTCAGCTCCATGGGATTCACTTGCGGTATCGTCGGATTGCCGAATGTCGGCAAGTCCACCCTGTTCAACGCGCTGACCGCGACGGCGGCGGCGGAGGCGGCGAATTATCCGTTCTGCACGATCGAGCCCAATATCGGGCGCGTCGCTGTGCCGGACGATCGGCTGGCCGTCTGCGCCCGTTTGGCGAAATCGGCCGAGATCGTCCCTACCCAGATCGAGTTCGTCGACATCGCCGGGCTGGTTCGCGGCGCGTCCCGCGGCGAGGGGCTCGGCAACCAGTTCCTGTCCCATATTCGCGAAGTCGACGCGATCGCTCACGTGCTGCGCTGCTTTGCCGACGACAATGTCACCCATATCGAGGGCTCGGTCGATCCGATCCGCGACGCCGAGACGGTCGAGACCGAGCTGATGCTCGCCGACCTCGAAAGCCTCGAGCGGCGCGCGTTGCACCTGGTCAAGCGCTCCCGCGGCGGCGACCAGGAGGCAAAGGCGCAGCTCGAGGTCGTCGAGCCGGTGATCGCCGGTGCTGCGCGAGGGCAAACCGGCGCGAGACGTCGTCGTCAGGGCGCCGAGCAGCAAAAACCCTGAGGAGCCTTCAACTCCTGAGCGTCAAGCCGGTTCTCTACATCGCCAATGTCGACGAGGCGAGCGCCGCCGCCGGCAATGCCGAGAGCTGGCCGTGTCGCCGAATACGCCGCCGCCCGCGGCGCCCGCTCGGTGGTGATCTCGGCCGCGATCGAAGCCGGAGTTGGCGCAACTCGCCGATGCGGATGAAAAGCGCGAGTTTCTGGCGTCGCTCGGGCTCGAGGAGCCCGGGCTCGCCCGCGTCATTCGCGCCGGCTATGCGCTCCTCCACCTGGTCACCTTCTTCACCGTCGGCCCCAAAGAGGCACATGCCTGGACCGTCGAGCAAGGAACCAAGGCGCCGCAAGCGGCCGGCAAGGTTCACACCGATTTCGAGAAGGGCTTCATCCGCGCCGAGACGATCGCCTATGCCGATTTCGCCGCGTATGGCGGCGAGCAGGGTGCCAGAGATGCCGGCCGCATGCGCCTGGAAGGAGCGGATTACGTCGTCCAGGACGGCGACGTCGATGCGCTTCCGGTTCAATCTGTAAACAGAGTCATGCCTGCTTCGACCGCCAAGCTAGCACCCGGCGGCGGATCCGGGCTCAGAACCGCGCGTCACGGCTCGACCTCGCCGGTCCAACGGTTGCGCGCGGCCCAAAATGGGCATCTCGGACAAACGCCGCCTTCCGGGTAGTCGATGCCCTCTTCGTGAGGGCAACCTATGATGCGATCCGGGCTCACCACCGATTTGACGTCGTGGTGGCGCAGGAAACGGACAAATTTCCCCGCTGATCTCGTGATTGTTCCTCACGTCGACGGCTTCGGAAAACCAACGTTCCAGACCACCGACTCCTGTCCTTGGGCGAGGATGATCGCGACGGCGACCTTCGTCGCCAATTTGTCGTCGGAGCCGTAGGAGACGCCATCGTGGCGACAGGGTAACCGGAGAAACCGCGACCCGCCACTCTTGCGCAGCGCCGTCGTGAAGCGTTGCCGCAGAACGGTCGAGCAGGGCATCCGTCACCATTCCGGAAAAAGAAGAGGATCGCGCCGTTCGCCTCGTTCGCCGGGACCACGAGGCTGCCATCCGGCAGCTCCGCGAAGAGATCTGCCGCTCCCGCAGAAACAATCGGCGGTGCTTTCGCGCCGCTCGATACCGAAGCTCGAGTGAGACGATTCCGGGCAACCCAAAACCGGGATCGAGGTCGATCCCAGGATGCATGGTCGCAAAGTCGTCGGGCGTGCTGAAGACAAGCCGATGTCGTCCGACTTGGATCGAGGCGACGGTGTCGGTCGTCGTCACCTGCTGAATGCCGAACAGCCGGTCATAAGCCGGGCAGGAGGGGCGTCGTGTGCTCGACCAACACGTGAATGCCCTTCAATCCATTGGCACCGTTCGGATGGTCAAGCCAGTCGGGCCGCCGCATCAGCTCGGGCGTCAGCTGGGCGCAGATAAAGCAGTCGAGCCCCGGGGTCTCGCCGGGCGGGAGCGCAATCAGGCTGAAGCGGGGCATGACGGGCTCCCTCCGGCAGCTCGATCTGCCGGCCGAGGGGCCTGGGCTCGGAGGGATGGAGCTGCAGCCGCTGCAGTGCCGCGCGCATCTCGTCCGGTGCCGCGGCGGGTGCAAAAGCTGTCGCCATCAGCCCTTCGCGCCGGGCGAGAAAGGTGTCGAGACCCTGAACGAAGTCGCCGGGATCGACGATGCCGAGCAGCTCGATGTAGTCGGACGCGAACATAATGCAGTAATTGCCGGTGCCCTGGCCGATATGGCGGCCGCGCGGCGACAGCGTGAAGCCGAGACGGCTCCAGCCCGCGCGGGCATGTTCGAGATCCCGGACCCCGACGATGACGTGATCGATCCCCGCAATAGCGTTGGTCATCCGCCGCTCCTGCCTCTTAGCTCAGAGCCCGGCTCGGATCCCGGCTTTCCGGGAATAGCTCGAACAGCCTCCACATTACCGCCAATCTCCTTCGTCTGGAGCGGCTTCCGACCGGCTGGCGAAGAACGATGGGTGTCATTGCGAGAGCGCATCGCGCGACGAAGCTATCTCGTGCGGATGAGCGTCTGTCGGCCGAGATTGCTTCGTGTCGCTCGCAATGACGCGGTGGAGCCGGGTGCAGGTTCCCGTTACCTCCGCCGTTCGGGGAATAGCTCAAGGAGTCCGTGGCGGGACGCGGAACAAATGCCGCGCTCGGTGATCAGGCCGGTCACCAGCCGCGCCGGCGTTACATCGAAGGCATAGTTCGCCGCAGGACTGCCGGCCGGCGTGAGCCGGACGGCGACGCGCCGCCCGTCCTCGGTCCAACCTTCGACATGGGTGACCTCGCGGCTGTCGCGGCGCTCGATCGGGATCGCGGCACCACTCTCGATTTCCCAGTCGATGGTCGGCGAGGGCAGCGCGACGTAGAACGGGATGTCGTTGTCGCGGGCTGCCAACGCCTTCGTGTAGGTGCCGATCTTGTTGGCGACATCGCCGCCGGCGGTCGTCCGGTCGGTGCCGACGATGCAGAGATCGACGAGGCCCTCGCGCATCGACATGACCGGCGGCGTTGTCGACGATGACGGTGTGCGCGACGCCGTGCTCCGCGAGTTCCCAGGCGGTGAGGCCGGCACCTTGATTGCGCGGCCGCGTCTCGTCGACCCAGACGTGGACCGGGATGCCGGCGTCATGGGCGCGGTAGACCGGGGCGAGCGCGGTACCCCAGTCGACGGTGGCGAGCCAGCCGGCGTTGCAATGGGTCAGGACATTGACCCGCGCCGCGCCGCCCGCTTTGCGCCGCCAGGCTTCGGCGATCAGCGCCACGCCGTGCTGCTCCGATGGCGCGATTGATCGCGACGTCTGCCTCGGCGATCGCGCCCGCTCGCACCACGGCTGCGGCAAACCGGCGCTCTCCAGGTACGGCCTGGAGCGCGCGTTTCATCTCCGCCAGCGCCCAGCGCAGATTGACTGCAGTCGGGCGGGTCGCAGCGAGTTCTGCCATCGCTGCGGCGAGCCCGTCGTCGGAGGGATCCTCGGCGACTGCGAGCGCCACTCCATAGGCCGCGGTGGCGCCGATCAGCGGCGCGCCGCGGACCTGCATCGTGCCGATCGCCCGCGCCGCATCGGCGACCGTCTCCAACCTCGACGATCACGAGCTCGTGCGGCAGCTTCGTCTGATCGATAATTTCGACCGTGCGCCCGTCAGGCACCGAGCCAAATCGTGCGCATCGCCTGGCCGCGAACGTTCACCTGCCTTCCCCTGGCCCGAGCCGCCGAGCACGCGTCCGGCGACCGCATCGAGGCGCGCCAAAAGCTCCGGATCGCGCCGCTCGGGCGCGGTGATCAGCGCCTGATCGAGAGCCCGCTGGCAACCCTGCCGGCATGGCTCGGTCTGCACCGCCAGCAGCGGAACCACACTCCGGATCAGCGTCTTGGCCTTCTCCGCATTAGCGAGCAGGACCCCGACGATCATGTCGACCGTAACGGCGTCGTGGCCGGGATGCCAGCAGTCGTAATCGGTGACCATTGCCACGGTCGCGTAGCAGATCTCTGCCTCGCGGGCGAGCTTGGCCTCGGGCATGTTGGTCATGCCGATCACGTCGCACTTCCACGAGCGGTAGAGCTCGCTTTCGGCGAGGCTGGAGAATTGCGGCCCCTCCATGACGAGATAGGTGCCGCCGCGCTTCAGCGTCATACCGGCGCTTGGGTCCCGGCCGCGATCAATGCGTCGCCGATCCGGCCGCAGACCGGATCGGCCATCGACACATGGGCAACACAACCCTTTCCGAAAAAGCTTTTGGCCCGTGCGAAAGGTCCGGTCGATGAACTGGTCGATCACGACAAAATCGCCGGGCGCAAGCTCCTCGCGCAGGCTGCCGACGGCGGAGAGCGACACGATTTCGGTCACCCCGCAGCGCTTCAGCGCATCGATGTTGGCGCGAAAGTTGATCTCGGACGGCGGCAGCACATGACCGCGCCCGTGGCGAGGCACGAAAACGACCGGCTGACCGTCGAGTGTCCCGAAGCAGAATTCGTCGGATGTCCGGCCGAAGGGGCTTTCGACCCGCCGCCACTCGACATCCGCGAGCCCGTCGATCTGGTCGAGCCCGCTGCCGCCGATGATGCCGATTACCGCCCCGGCCATCCGCGCTGTCAGTGAACCGGTGCCCAGATCTTGCGCTTCATCGCGTAGAACACGCCGGCGGCGACGATCAAGAAAAGGATCACCTTGAGCCCGGTGCGGTGACGGTCGTCGAGGTTGGGCTCCGCGGCCCAACTCGAGGAAACTCACCACGTCGTGCGCCATCTGCGGCACGCTCGCCGGGACGCCGTCGGCGAAGGTCACGATGTTGTCGCTGAGCGGCGGCGGCATCGCGATCTGATGCCCCGGAAAGTATTCGTTGTAGTTCATCCCGGACAGCATGTTGAAACCGGGCGGAGGATCTTTATAGCCGGTCAAGATCGCGTAGACATAATTCGGGCCGCCGGGCCGGGCCTTGACGATCATCGATAGATCCGGCGGAAGGGCGCCGTTGTTCGCGCGCGCGCGCCGCCTGATCGTTCGGGAACGGCCCGGGAATAGGGTCGGAGGGCCGACCCGGCCGCTGGTACATCTGGCCCTGGTCGTTCGGCTGCGGATCGGTGACCTGATAGCCGGCGGCGATCGCCTTTACCTCCTCCTCGCTGTAGCCGAGATCGGCGAGATCGCGGAAATAGAGATGCTTGACCGCATGACAGACCGAACAGACTTCCTTGTAGACCTGGAAACCGCGCTGCAGCGAAGCCCGGTCGTAGGTGCCGAAGATGCCGTCGAACGACCACTCCTGATGCGGCAGCGGCGGGCTCTCGTCGGCGGCTCCGAGCGAGAGCCGGGGCCAGCACGAAGGCAGCCAGCACCGCGGCGGCCAAAGAGTGCTTCAGCATTTCAGGGCTTCGCCAGCGGTGCGCCGGCGCCGCTGAGCCGCGCCCCGCCGCCCAGCACCGTCGCACCGATGCTGCTCGGCAGCGGCTGCGGCCGCTCGAGCTTGCCGATCAGCGGAAGCAGGATGAGCATGTGCAGGAAGTAATAGAATGTCGCGATCTGGCCGACGGTCACCACGATCCCTTCGGGCGGGCTGGCGCCGACCCAGCCGAGTGCCACGACGTCGATCACCAGAAGCCAGAACACCCACTTGTAGACCGGCCGAAACCGGGCGCTGCGCACCGGCGAAGTGTCGAGCCAGGGCAGGAAGAACAATATAAAAATTGACGAGAACGCCAAAATCACTCCCGGCGAGCTTGCTGGAAATGAACAGGATCGGGAAGGTGATCGAGCGGAGGATCGCGTAATAGGGCAGGAGATACCATTCGGGCACGATGTGGTTCGGCGTTTGCATCGGGTTTGCCGGAATGTAGTTGTCGGGCTCACCCATGAAATTCGGCGCGAAGAACACGAAGAAGGCATAAATCAGCAGAAAACACTCAGTCCGAAGAGATCCTTGACCGTATAATAGGGATGAAACGGGATCGTGTCCTGCGGCCCTTTGTGATCGATCCCGAGCGGGTTGTTGGAGCCGTGACGGTGCAGCGCGACCAAGTGCAAGAGGACCACCGCGACAATCACGAAGGGCAGCAGGTAGTGCAGCGCATAGAAGCGGTGCAAGGTCGGGTCGCCAACGGCAAAGCCGCCCCACAGGAAGGTTACGATGCTCGGTCCGATCAGCGGAATTGCCGAAAACAGGTTGGTGATGACCGTGGCGGCCCAGTAGCTCATCTGGCCCCACGGCAGGACGTATCCCATGAAGGCTGTGGCGATCAGCAGCACCAGGATGATGACCCCGAGAATCCAAAGCAACTCGCGGGGAGCCTTGTACGAACCGTAATAGAGCCCGCGGAACAAGTGGATGTAGACGATCGCGAAAAACATCGACGCGCCGTTCATATGGGCATAGCGCAGGAGCCAGCCATAATTTACGTCGCGCATTATTCGTTCGACTGAATCGAAGGCGAGATCGGCGCTGGGGGTATATTGCATCGCGAGAAAGATGCCGGTGACGATCATCACCACGAGCATGATCCCGGCGAGCGAGCCGTAGTTCCACCAGTAACTGAGGTTGCGCGGTGTCGGGTATTCGTTCAGCTCGTGGTTCAAGAACTGGACAAACGGCAGCCGATAATCGATCCAGCGGATGATCCGGGTCGCAGCACCGGGGCGGGTGTCGGCCATGGCGCGCTCCTAACCGATCGCCACGACGGTGTCGCTGGTGAATTTGTAGAGCGCCTGGCTTGCTCGCTCGACCTGACCCGGCAGCCACAAATTCAGCGGTGCCGGACCCTGGCGTATCCGCCCGGAGGTGTCGTAAACCGAGCCGTGGCACGGGCAGAACCAGCCGCCGTATTGGCCGCGGTCGTCACCGGCTTTCTGGCCGAGCGGGATGCAGCCGAGATGCGTGCATATGCCGATGACGACAAGCCATTCCGGTCTTTGGACGCGGTCGGAATCGGCCTGCGGGTTCGCGCAATTGCGAGATGTCGACATCTTGCGCGGCCTTGATCTCCTCGGGCGTGCGATGCGCGATAAAGACCGGCTTGCCCTGCCAGGCGACGGTCAGGCGCTGACCGACCTCGATCGGCGCGAGGTCCACCTCGGTGGTGGAGAGCGCCAAGGTGTCGCGCGCCGGATTGAGGGTGTCGATGAACGGCCAAATCGTTGCAGCAACGCCGACGCCGCCGATCGCGCTCGCGGTCAGAATCAGGAAGTCGCGCCGGGTTTCACCGGCATGCGCTTCGCCTACATTCTGCTGCGCGACATCGGCCATTCAAAAACCTCATCCCTGGGCAGTCGATCGTGCGGCGTGGACCGCGGCCGGAAGCTATACCGTTGATGAGAGCGAACTATGCGACAGACTGCCGCAGAATTAGGCGGTCGTGCGCGTAATCGCGATATCCCTGGAGGTCGTTTGCGCATCGCCTTGTATGAGCCGGACATACCCCAGAATACCGGGGCGCTGTTTCGTCTTGCCGCCTGTCTCGGCGTCGAGGTCGATCTGATCGAGCCGTGCGGCTTCCTGTTTGACGACCGGCGCCTCAAGCGGCGCTTCCTCGACTATGCCGCGACCCTCCGGGTTCGCCGGCATGTCTCGTGGGCGGCATTCCTTGCCGATCGTGATCCCCGCTCGCGCATCATTCTGATGACGACATCGGGGCCGGTCGGCACTCCACCGTTTCGCGTTTGCCGCCGGCGACACGATCTTGCTCGGCCGCGAGAGCGCCGGCGTGCCCGAGCACGTCCATGAGTGTGCGGCTGCCCGCGTGGTCATCCCTTGCGCCGGCCGGCCCGATCGCTCAACGTCGCTCTTGCCGGCGCGATCGCGCTGGCCGAGGCGCTGCGCCAAACCAAGCTGTTCCCCGACCTATGACCGAAGCTGCCGCCTTCTCCGCGATCCAGTCCGCTGCGCCGCGGCCGAGACCTGGTTTGCCGAGCTGCGCGACCGGATCTGCTCGGCGTTCGAGGCGATCGAGGATGAATTCGCCGGCGAGCGCCCGGCAGAGGGACCGGCCGGCCGCTTCGAGCGCACCCAGTGGCAGCGTCCGGGCGGCGGCGGCGGGACGATCTCGATCATGCGCGGGCGGGTCTTCGAAAAGGTCGGGGTCAACATCTCGACCGTCGAAGGCGAGTTCTCGGCCGAGTTCCGCAACGACATCCCGGGGGCCAAGGACGACCCGCGGTTCTGGGCGAGCGGCATCTCGCTCGTGGCGCACATGCGCTCGCCGCTGGTCCCGGCGGTGCATATGAACACCCGCCACATCGTCACGACCAAGGCGTGGTTCGGCGGCGGCTCCGACATCACCCCGATCTACCCCGATGCGGCGGCGGTCGGCGAATTTCATGCGGCACTCGCCGGCGCCTGCGCGACCTACGACCCCGACAGCTATGCCCGCTTCAAAGCAATGGTGCGACGAGTACTTCTTTCTGAAGCACCGCGGCGAACCGCGCGGCGCCGGCGGGATCTTCTTCGATTACCTCGACAGCGGCGACTGGGAGCGCGACTTCGCCTTTGTCCGATCGGTCGGCGACGCCTTCCTCACCGTCTTCCCGGCCATCGTGCGGCCGCGCATGCAGGCTGCCCTGGACCAGCCGAGCAGCGCCGCCATCAGCTCGTCCGCCGCGGCCGCTATGTCGAGTTCAACCTGCTCTACGACCGCGGCACGATGTTCGGCCTGAAGACCGGCGGCAATGTAACCGAGGCGATCCTGATGTCGCTCCCGCCAAGCGGCATGGCCGTAGCGCCTCCCTGAGCTTCCCTGCCGCTCAGGAGAAAATCGACGTCAAACCTCTACCACATTGATTCAGCTATCTTTTCTGGCTCCAGCAGGGACATGGCAGGAATTTCGCGGGACCGCCGTCTCGCCGGGCACTTCCGCCATCCTCGATGCGAAGCATGCATACTGCCACGATCGTGACGCCAAGATGGCGACGTCAGACGCCAGCCGAGGAACTCGGAGGCCGGGCGCCGACGCCGGTCAACAGCAGGTGGTCGCGGGCGCGGGTGCAGGCGACATCGAGCAAGTGCCGCTTCCGGTATTGTAGACGTCCTCGAGCATCGTGGCCTCGTCGCCGACGGGCCTCGATGCGCTCTTGCAAGCGGGATCACCTGCATCGTCGCAGGCCATGACCGCGACGGCGCGAAACTCCGAAACCTTCGCCAGATGCAACGTGCCGATCGGAGGACCTTGCCCGGCGTGACCTCGATCCTGTCCGGTGAGTCTCGATCGCCTCGACGCCGGCTTCTGTTTGACCGCGGCCCTGCGCGCGCGGCGAAGCTCGCGCGTCTGAGCGGACGAGCACGCCGATCTCGTGGCGTCTGAACGCCCTCCTCAATCCGAGAGCGGGCGAGCCATTCGCCGACCGCCTCGGCCTCTTTGTTCCGGGATCGTCGAAGGTCTCGACGCTGCCGGGGGCGCGGCCGTTGAACACCGAGACTACCGTGCCGCGGCGATCCTCCGGCGATCGCCGTCGACATCGGAAGCCCAGTGGCGACGGCAACGGAGCCCGGTCGGCCTCGAGCCGGGGATCTGGTGCGAGGTCCGATAGTTGATGCGCAGCGCGTAGGACCGGCTGCGCACGTCGACGCCGAGCGACGCCACGAAAACGGCTGCTGGAAGATGCGCTGCTCGAGATCGCCGGCGAAGAGCAGGCCATCCGTCGGTTTGCGGCGCAGAGAGGCGAGAAACCGCAATTCGGCGACCCCGACATCCTGCGCCTCGTCGACGACGGCGTGAAATCGAACGGGGATTTGTTGGCGGCCAGGTGCGCCGTACGCGACCGAAGAGATCAGGCCATGTGACGGCCTTACTGTTCGGCGAGACCCGCACGCACGCGCTCGAAAATCGACCACAGGATCTCGCGCTGCTTGCCGCCGATGCGGGTCTTGCGACCGAGCCGGGCGACATCGCCGGTAGGATCCTCCCAGACCTGCGAGCTGCCAAGCGTCGACGACCTCGCGCCACTCGCCGATCAGAAATCGCGGCGAGAACCGGTGCCCTCAACCTCGGTGGCCGCTTGGCGCAACAGCGCCTCGATCAGCGCAGGCGGGGCGATGTTCGGCTGGCCGAACGCCGCCGTGATAGAGGTCGTATGCCGATCCTCGTCACCGGATGCACGGCAATCCGGTCGGCGATCTCCGGCTCGTTGCCGGTCAGGGTCCGCAAGCCGGATGCGCAGCGCATTTGCCAGCGGCCTTCGAGAAGGTCGTCAGCAGCACGCGGGCTTGCGGGTGTCGCCGGGCCAAGGCGACCGCCCGGTGCAAGCGCCACGATCGTCTTGCCGGTGCCAGCCGGCCGGATATCGGGCGGGGCCGTTGTATTCACGCTCGACGAGCCGCCGCTGCGACGGGTGCAGGAAGACCGCCCATTTGTCCCACGGGTAATCGAGCGCGCGTTCGAGTTCCTCGATATTCGTCAGCACGCGGAACCGGCGCTGCGCGTCGGGATGAGCGAACGGATCGGCCTCGATCGGCGCCCGTTCCGGCATCTCCGGTGTTGTGCCGGTCGCCAGGTTCAGCAGCGCCTCGGCAGCCTCTTGCGGCAGCCGCTCGGCGATGTCGAACAGGGTGTCCTCGTTGGCCCGGCGGACCTCGTCGAGCCATTCCGGCGGCACGCCATAGCCGAGCAGCGCGTCGTCGGCGATCCCGGCGAACAGCAGCGGCTTGGGTGAGGGTGCACGCCGTGGCGACGACGCCGGTATGCGCGATCATGTTCGACCCGCTCGGGGAGTTCGACGAGTTGGGCTGCACCCGGTCGTCGGGTGCCGCTCGATCCGCCGTCGCTCGGCCCACGCGTAGGCCGCGTCGTGGTGGCCGACATCAGCAGAGCAGCAGGCTCGTGGGCGTTCGATGGACGATCAGGCGGACATCTTCGTTGACGCGAACCGACCAGAAATTCGTGGTCGCGGGGCCGTTCGAGCCGATGAAAGCGCAGGCCGGGGCTCGACAGGTTCAGCTGCAGGTCGAACGCGCGTCGTCTTGGCCGCCTTCTGCTCCGTCCCGTTCAGCCGGGCGAGGCTGGCGGTGAAGGTATCGGCGATGCGGAATTCCACGTCCTGCACCGCAGGCCGGCCGCTATTCTCTCTCTGTCCGTCGAGGTGAACGCGCGACCTGGTCTCGCTGCTCGGCGGTCGCAGGCGCGCAGCGCCGGTGAACGTCTCTACCATCGCAAATGTCGCGCCTGCGAGCAGGAACCCGGTGACTCGCCCGCGAGCCGGGGTCGGACTGAGGAGCATTGCCGGCGCACGCACCGGGCGACTCACAGCCCTGCCAAGATCACGGTCAGAGCCGTGACGATGCCAGCCGCGAGCGAAGCCGCGACCGTCCAGCGCTTCTCGCCGCGGCGCCCTGGACACTTTGATACGCGAGCAAAGCATCATCCGCGGTGCTCCACTTCCGTGCGTCACAGCTCGAGCGCACGCTGCGGCTCGGCTCTCGCTTGCCTCATGCGGCCGTCCGGGGACACCCCGCCAACGGCCTCGGCGCCACAGGCGATGCCCGGCATCGTGGACGAGTCGCTCCACGGCCGCCAGGCGATCGCTCATGCCTGCGGCGAAGTCCAGGATCAGCGACACCTGAATCCGCGGACCGTTGATCAGGGTTCTCGCCGGCCGCAGTGCCGGATCGAAGCAGACGCGCTGATCAGAATCGCTCGAATGCGTATCGGCGCTCATCGCTTGGAGCCCCAGGGATCGATTGGATCGCCATCGAGACATCGTCATCCGCACCGGAAACACCTTCATCACCTCGTCGCCGAGGTGGTTGATGACCTTGACCGCGATGCGGCCGGATGGTGGGCTTGGGAATGGGCGTGAGGTGTCGCTGTTGCAGGCTCGCCCAGGCTTCCTCGTCGATCTCGGCCTTCAGCGTCGTCTTCAGCGCCTTGTAGGGGTCGGTCGCCGCACCGAGGAAATAGGCGTGGCGGACGAAGAAGCTCTCCTCGTTGTAGTCGGTGTCGATGAACCAGCAGCGCGATGCGTCGTCGGGTCCGCCGCGATTCGATCTCGCCGGTCTGCGGCTTGAACACGTCGACGCCCTTGATCCTGACCTGGATCTGATCGTCCGCCGATCGGCTCGGATCGTCGATGTCGGGCTCGCCGAAGACGACGAACAGGTTGCCGCTGCCGGTGTTCTTCAGGTCGCCGGCCATGTGCAGGTCGGGGTTCATGCGCGCCTTCAGGATCGGGATGCGGCCGAGCCGGTCGAACTCGGCCGAATGGGCGTCGAAGTTGAAGGCGCAGGCGATCACGCACGTCGAAGCCGGCGTCGCCCGCCTCGCGCGCGCGCGGCGACGAGATCGGCGCGCGCCACCGTGCCGAATTCCGGACCGATGAAGATCGCCGGCGCGGCGTTCGCGTTCTCCTCTCGAGGTAGCGGCCTTCGGCGCAGATCAGATTCGCCGGGCCACGGCGTCAGCGCTGTGAAGGTGATGCGGTCCTCCTTGTGCGCCTGCTGCACGCCGGCGGTCTTCAGGTTTGTCGAGCACCATCTGGGCGAAGTCCGTTGCCGTCGCCGCCGGCCTCGCTTGCTCGGCGAGCGTCGAGCGTGTCGATCAGGCTGTCGTCCTCGTCGACCGCCAGCACGCGGTGCGGCGACAGGCTTTCGACCGTGAACGGGCCGGCGACGCGGATGCGCGAATTGTCGGCGTAGGGCTTGTCGTAGAGATATTCGAACTCGGCCTTGGCGGCGATCGAGGCGTCGATCTCCTTCTGCCGCGCGATGCGCGCCTCCCACCATTCGCGTGCAGTGCTTGCTCGCCGGCTTCCGCGGCCTCGCGCCGGATCTCCCATCGTCCACGCCTCTCGGTCATCCGGCTCGGCCCGCGGCGATGCCCGGCCAACCTCGGACGGGCGTTCGGTCGACGGTCGATGCGTCGCTTCCAGGCGCCGGCGTTCAGGGTTCCGAGCTCGCGGCTGACGCGCTCCGAGCACGGCGTTCGGACCTCGCCGAGCGCGCGTTGAGCCGGCACGCAACGGCTCCAGCGTCTGCGCCACTTCTCCCAGATCACGTCGATCTCGGCATTGTTGGCGATCGACTTCAGCGTGATGTGCGGCACGCGCTCGTAGACGAAGCCCTGGCGGATGTCGCCGCGCGTCGGTCTGCCTTCGGCGCGCGTGCGGCGTGACCTCGCCTTCCTTGCGCTGGCCCTCGGGGCTGTCGGCGAGCAGGTAATAGGGATAGCGCGCGCCCATGATGCCGCGCCCGCGCCAGCGCCAGCGCAACGCGCGAGGTGTCGATCGTGATCCAGCCGCCGGCCCCACTGCTCGGCGACATAGGCGGTCGTGCCCGAGCCCGCAGGTCGGATCGAGAACAGAAGGTCACCGGGATCCCGTGCTCATCCAGAATACCAGCTTTCGGCAGCTGTTTTACCAGTCAGACGACCATGGCTTTCGGATCAGCAGATCCCGATAGCCAGTGGTATCCGTCCGCAAATTCGAATAACGTGGATCAATATTAAAATCGTTCAGAATCTGACGTATCGCAATGTATTTCCAATGAACATAGGCGATCTGAGATTGAAGACGCCGAAGTCAGTCAGATCGGTTTTTAAGTTCCTTTTCTGGCATCGTATCGCGTACCGCAGTTATGGCTAAACTTTTTTGCATCCTCGCCTTGTACAGGGCGCTGGCAAAGATGTTATCGTGAGCGACGATCCTGGTCTGCCTCCGGTGTGTCGCGCGATACCCAGATCTGGTAAGCGTGCGTCGTAAACCGTCTTGTCTCGCTGCCCCTAAGCATGTGCGTCGCAACCATCACCGGGGATTTTTCAATAAACAGTGGATGGTATTTCACGCTGGCATCACTCTTTCGGTACCAAAGAAGATAATCGAATATTGCCGATAACTCGTCTGAAGAAAATTGAGCGTGGTTTTCCCTGAAGAGCTACGTCTGGCTTGCGCATTGTTGCCGCAAAACCTCGTCCATCAATGCCCGCACGCGGTGCACATTCTCATCCCCGATCTGCACGAAGATCGAGCCGCTGTCGGCGAGCAGATCGCGCGCCACGGTCAGCCGATCGCGCAGATAGGTCAGGTAGGAGTGGATGCCGTCGCGCCAGGTGTCGCGGAAGGCTTTGCACCTGCTCCGGTTCGCGGGTGATGTGGTCTCGTTGCCGTCCTTCACGTCGCGGGCTGGTCGTCGACCACTGGAAATTCGATGTTGAAGCTTGATGCCGTAGGGCGGGTCGAGTAGATGCACTGCACTCTGCCGCGCAGGCCCTGCGCGCTCGGCGCAGGCTCGCCATCACCGCAGAGGCTGATCGCCGAGGATCATGCCGGTTCGACCAGTTCTGGTCGTGCTGGTAGAACTCGGTCGCGCGTCTCCCGTCCGGCAGGCCGTTGAAGTCGGCGAACAGGTCGGGCACTGGCGCGGCGCGCCTCGTCTGGCCGCGCACTGCTCTGGCGCAGCAGGTCGTCGATCAGGACCTTGGGGTGGACCTTCTCCTGGATGTAGAGCGGCGGCGCCTGGACGACCAGGTCGGACCAGTCCTGCTCGTCCTTGCCGCGCCAGACGAGCTGCGGGTCGAGATCGCGGTTGCGCCGCTCGTAGGCGAGCCGGATCGGCGTCTTGTCCTTCGTCGTCGCATGACCGGCTCGAGCTCGGCCGTCGGGATGTTGCGGCGCTTGGCCTCATGTGCCGCAGCGCCTCGACCGCGATCATCGCTGCTGCGTTACTGCCGTATTGGCCCTACTGCCCCTGATCAGTGTTGCTCGATGTCCGCCGCAGCTCCGCCGTCATCGCGATCTTCCGAGCGGCGGGCGGAGACAGAGCGACAATCGCGGCAATCAGCGAGGCGACCGCCTCCAGGGCCTCTTCGACCTCCGCAGCGGTCGGAAGCACCGCATCGGGGTCGGGGATACCGCGTCGTCACGTACCGTTGGCCGACGGCGGCCAGCGCGAACGGCGCAGGCAGCAGATCCGGCCAATGTCCGCGGGCCAGCGTCGCCAGCATATCGATGTCATGGCTACGGCGCACGTCCTGTGCGGCCGCAACAAGAGCGCCTTTAGCGCCTTTTCGAGCGCCTGCTGAACGTGAAACGCGGCGAGATCAGGCTGAGCGCCAGCGAGCAAGGTTCGCGCACCGGTGATATCTGCGTCGGCCTTGGCGAGCCACAACAGAGCCTCGCTCCATTGCACGACGGCCTGCGGATCATCGGCGCTCATAAACGGTCACGCCCTCCGCAGCACGATATCGGCGGACGAGCCCTTGGCGCGGGCCCGCGACGCCAGGACGGATACGCGGCACGGAAGGATGTCAACGGCGCCATGATATGAGCTGCGGGCCTGATAGATCCGATTTGGCGCTGAACACCTCCGGCGGCGTGTCGTCGTCGACGACCACCAGAAGATCGATGTCGCTCTCCGCCCGGCCTCGCCGCGCGCCGCCGAGCCGAACGGGATGACCCGCTGCGGCTGGAAATGCGCGACGACTGGTTGAGCAATTCCGGGGAACTCGCGGCTTCTTCATGCGACGATCTAAGACGATGCCATGGTCGGCTCTATCTAATCCCGATCCCGCCGTCATGCCCGCGAAAGCGGGCATCCAGAGCCGCGTCTTCTGGATTCCGGCGCTCCGGCCGGAAGTGACGAGTGCCATCCGCCCGGTTCCTTAATCCGATTGCCGGCGACGGCGCGCTCGATCAGCGCGTCGAAGTTGGCGGCGATGGCGTAAACCGACTCCTTGAACTCGGCGAAGGCCCAGCGGCCGAAGGTGCCGAGGTTGTTAACGCCCGGCACCCAATAGGCGTCCATCGTGTTCGCCTTGTCCTTGGCGTCCTCGCCGCGATAGCCCTTGATCTCGACGACGAGGTTCAGGAGGTCATCGTCGCCGCGCCCGTCATCGACCCGGACGATGAAATCGGGCAGGTATCGTTCTTCGGCGTGGCGCCGAGCAGATACGGCACCTCGAAGCCGAGGCTCCTGGTTCTTGACGTAGGCGCGGACGCGCGGGTTCGCCTCGGCCGCACGGCAGAATTCCGGCTTCCCAATCGCTGTCGCAGACGACCCAATTGACGTGGCAGCGACGATGATCGGTTTGCCAGCAGCGTGCGTCTTCGAGGTCGTGAAGCGGACGATGCGCGGTCGAGCCGGTCGGGTTGTACGGGTCGAGCACGCGCCTTGATCGGGCGCTCGCCGACCATCGACGCGGTGATCGCCGCCGTGATGCGCTCGCAGGCCACGATCGGCGATCTCCTGATACATGAGCTGCGCCGGGTAGGTGCCGCCGGTGCAGCGCAGATAGCCGCCGTCGAGCCATTCGCGGGCGATCCGCTTCAGTTGGCCGAACAGGTAGAGCTTCGGGTCTTCGCCGGGATCGCGGAACTTGCGTAAAAGCAGCGCGCCGCGCGCAGGTGGAACAGGATCGTCGAGCGGCCGCATGTCGTCGAGGTGCTCCAGGTGTCAGATCGACTGCCTCGCCGATGATTGCCCTGGTTCTGCGTGACCGGATGGGCCGACGAGATCGGGGTCAGTTCCAGCACCGAGTCGGCGGTCGAACTTGGCGGTCAGGCGCTCCTCGGGCAGCTCGACGCGATAGCCCTCGACGCGCGGAAAGCTGATCTCCAGCGCATCACGGTCCGGCCGCACCGCCTCGACGCGCACGGTCTCGCGCGGCTTGGTCGGCGGCGCAACCACCGGCTTGGCCGTGAAGTCGAACGGGATGCCGAAGCACGTCGGCATATTCGACGTTGAACAGACCCTCCTCGTTCAGATCGTAGGACTGCCGGCGCAGCGCCGCGGCCGACGACCTGCTCGCACAGAGAGCTGGGTGCCGAAGGCGCGGACGCCGAGGATGTGGGTGACGGTGTTGGCGTCCCAGCCCTCGGTGAGCATCGAGACCGAGACGACGCAGCGGATCGCTCTCGCCGAGTTGGCCCGGCTTGCCGACCGTGTTCATCGACCTCGCGCAGCAGGTCCTGGTCGGTGATCTTTTCGCCGGCGCGGCGCGTCGCCGGTGCGCTCGACGATCTCGCGGCGGAAGCGCTCGATCTCGTCGGCCGCCATGTCGCGGAACGCTTGTCGTCGAGCGCCTCGCCCGATCTCGAGCTGCTCGCTGTCGATCAGCAGCGTGCGCGGGCGCGGCGAGCGGGTTGCCGTGCTCGTCGTAGTTGCGGAACAGCGCGAAGCGGCCCGTGTCTCAGAGCGTACCGTCGTCGTTCTCCGCGTGCGAAGCCGGAGATGTAGTCGTAGACCAGCTTCGAGGTCGACGGTGTTGTTGCAGACCACGATGAAGCACGGCGGCACGCGATGTCCTGCCTTCTCCCAGAGCGCGAAGGTCTTGTCGTAGTGGCCGTAGAGCGCTTCGAGCGCGGTCTGCAGCTGCGTCGGCAGGCTCAGCGGGTCGAGGCATCGCCGCCTTACCGCGGCCCTTCTTCGGCATCTTCCGGCCGAATATGCTCCCATAGGTTGCGGAACTTCGGCATCTCGCCGCCGGGGATGTTGTCGGCGACCGGCACGCGCGGGCAGCTTGACGATGCCGCATTCGATCGCGTCCATCAGCGAGAAGTCGCTCATCGTCCACGGGAACAGCGTGCCCTCGGCATAGCCCGAGCCGCGCAGGAAGAACGGCGTCGCCGACAGGTCGATAGACGCGCAGCGAGGCCCGAGCTTGCGCTTGACGATCTCGATGCCCGGAGATCCACAGCCGCGCCGCCTCGTTGTTCTTCTCCGCCTCCTTCCTTGTCGTCGCCCTTCAGGCTCTTCGTCGTCCTCGGCCTGCGGCTTCTCGCGGTAGCAGTGGTGCGCCTCGTCGTTGAGCACGACGATGTTCTTCAGGCCCATCAGATCGGGCATCGACGCGCTGCAGCATCTGGCCTTCGGTTTCGAGCGTGTTCAGCTCGGGCCCGCGCCCTTGCAGCAGCGCGCGCCCGGCCTTCGAAAGCTCGCATGCGCTCGCGGCGGCTTGAAGGCGTGGTAGTTCGTGATGACGATCTTGGCCCGGTTCGATGTCGCCGAGCATGTCGCGTCGGCACCAGCTCCCGGCTCGCGGTAGTAGCTGTCCGGGATCGTTGGGCTGGCAGCACGCGCAGCCGGTCCTTGATCGTGATGCCCGGGGTGACGACCAGGAAGCCGCGCGTGAAGTGCTTGCTGCCGGGACGGCGCACCGCGTTGACTCGTCTGCCAGGCGATCAGCATCGCCATGACGGTCGTCTTGCCGGCGCCCGGTGGCGAGCTTCAGCGCGATGCGCGACAGCTCGGGATTCGCCTGCGTTGTTGGCGCCGCGGATGTGCGCCAGAACTCGGCGCCTGCTCGCCGCAGCTGCGGGCGCGACCTCGGTCAGCCAGATCGCCGTCTCGACCGCCTCGATCTGGCAGAAGAACGGCCGGATGCTCTCGAATTGATGATGGCGCCAAGTGCTGGAGCAGCCGCGCGGTCTCGGGCGTCACCTGCCATTGGTTAGGGTTCGGCAGGTTGCGCTCAGAGCCGCACTGATAGCCGCGGATTTCGTTGATGATCGGGTCGGGTTGTATTCCTGCTCGGGCGTGGACGAGCTCGTCGCCGGTGACCCAATTCGCCTTGGCCTGTGCGCGCCGCCGCCTCTGCGGCTTAGGAACCGGGGTGATCAGTTCGGAGCGCCGGCGGCTCTCGATGATGCGATTGGTCGGCTGTCCATCCTCGTCCAACTCCCAATGTCGGGCAGGATGCTGTACGGCGAGTTGAGGATCGGCCGCTCGAAGAAGCTCTCGTCCACCTGCCGTCCCCTCTGTAGCCGCGCGTCGACAATGATGCAATGGCCCAGATAAATCAACCGTTGCGGAGCGGCAGGAATCTCAGAGAAATCTACGATAGGCGATCGACGCGTCGTCCCCGCGCGAGGGCAGGATTGGGCATCGCCCCGAGGCGGTCCAGCCGCCGGGGAGGCACTGCGGTCAGACCTGCTGGATGGCCGAGAGCAGCCAATCGCCGCCGCGCCGGCGCACGAAGGTCCACACTTCCTTCGGCTTCGACCGGGTGCGCGGGTCGCCGCTGACGAGGTAATCCGGGTCGCCGGGCGAACGGCCGAGACGGCACGACGTAGTCGAGCGCCCGCCAGCGCATGTAGGCGGTGGCGTATTGCAGGTCGCCCTCGTCCCAGCTCTCCGACAGGTCGCCCTTTAGGAGCTCTACGTTGGCGACGATGTTCTGCGTGCCTTGGCTGGCGTTGCGGGTCAGCTCCTCGGAAAAATAGCTGAGCATCTCCGGCGTCATCAGCCGGCGCAGGCGCCCGAGATCACCGGCACTCCAGGCCTCCTGAACCGCGGCGTGGATCTGCTGGAAGGCGTTGAGATCGGCATCGCCAAGGTTGATGTCGCGCCCGCGATCGCGCGGCTGCCGGAGCCGCCGCCGCCCCGGCCGAACGCGGTGGCGAGAAGGCACGATCCCCCTCCGCCGGAAAGCGCTCGGCCGCGGCCGCGGAACGAGGCGTATCGCGAAGTAGATCAAGAGGCCGATGATCAGGATCTGCAGGATCATGCCGAGGCCCGATCCTCCGCCTGTGCCGTCCGCTGCGTAGCCCATATGCCCGAACAGCCACGAGCCGATAAAGCCGCCGGCCAGCCCGGTCATAAAGGGATGGCGCTGAAAAAGCTCCCGCCGCCGCCATAGGCTGGGCTCGGAGCAAGCCCGGGCTGCGCCGCCGCAGCCGGGGACTGCGTCGTCATGCTGCGGCTCAGCGGCTGCGCGCTGTTGTTCTCATAGGTGCGAGACCCGCGGCTGCCCATGCTCGAGGAGTGGCCGCTGGAGGAGCTGCCGGCGCGCGCGTCCGCGAGTGCCGGCGCCAGCGCCACGCTCGCGCAAACGAACAGCGCCAGGAAGATGCGCCAGTTCATCAATCGTCTCGACATCGCTCTCCCTGCTCAAAATTCTCAAGAGAACTCAACGTAGCATAGATATGAGGTGCCGTCGCACCGGCAAAAACACCCGCTGATCGGAATATCGGCGGCGACGGGTCGCGCGCCAGAGGCGACGCCGAGGGTCAGGTCACCTGGGAACCGAGGTTCGCTTGATTGCCGAAGCGCCTGTGCCCAAATACTTCGTCACTCTCGATGCGATCGGGCGCCGTAATCGGGTCCGCTTCGCGGCTCTCGCTCACCGACGAGGAGAAGCACATGTCACGACTGTCGCTGTTCAATTCGCCCCTGCTCTTGGGGTTCGACCATTTCGAACGTGCCCTCGATCGGGTCAACAAGATTTCGAGCGACGGATATCCTCCCTACAACATCGAGCAGCTCGGCGAGAACGCTCTGCGCATCACCCTCGCGGTGGCAGGCTTCGCGATGGGCGACCTCGGCATCACGATCGAAGACAACCAGCTCGTCGTCCGCGGCAAGCAGGCCGACGATCCGCAGCGGGTTTATCTGCACCGCGGCATCGCCGCGCGCCAGTTCCAGCGCTCCTTTGTCCTCGCCGAAGGCATCGAGGTGCGCGGCGCGCGGCTGGATAACGGCCTCCTTCACATTGATTTGGTCCGTCCCGAGGTCGAGAGCCGGGTGCGCACGATCCAGATTACCGGTGGCGAGATTACCGGTGGCTCCGCAGCGCTCTCCGAGCGCGGCGCTCGCGAAACCCAAGAGCGCGCATCGGGCGCAGTTGAAAGAATCTCGATGAACCAGAGCGAAAGAATTCGACATATGTCGACGAAAGAGCTGGCGCTCTTCGGCATGCAGGACATCGCCTACGTCAAGCGCGCGGTCGGCAACGGCGAGCCCGGTTATGCCGTCCATGCCGCCGACGGCACACAGATCGCGTTTTTCGCCAACCGCGAGGTCGCTCTCGTAACGGTGCGCCAGCACGACCTCGAGCCGCTGAGCGTCCATTAGACCGAACCCGCCCCGTTCCCGACCGTGTGATGCCCTCACGCCGCCCGGCTGGAGGCGCGATCAATCAAGCAGAGCGTAGAGCGCGTCTGCGTTGTCGGTCCCGCGCAGCTTCTCGCAGATTGCGCGATCGCGCAACAGCCGCGACACCTGCGCCAGTGCTTTCAGGTGGTCGGACCCGGCAGCTTCGGGCGCCAGCAGAAGAAAGATCAAGTCGACCGGCTGGTCGTCGATTGCCTCGAAGGGAACCGGCCGCTCGAGGCGGGCGAAAACCCCGCAGAGCCTGTCGAGCCCGGGAGCCTGCCGTGCGGGATCCCGGATCCCCATCCCGATCCCGGTCGTGCCGAGCCGCTCGCGCTCGATCAAGCACGTCATAGATCGTGCGCTCCGGGGCCCCGGTCAGCGCGGCCGCCCGTTTCGCCAGCTCCTGCAGCGCCTGCTTCTTGTTGGTCGCGCGCAGCTGAGCAATCACGCTGCGCGGCGTAATCAGATCGGCGATCTCCATCACCAATCGAGAAAATCAAGCCTCGCGGTGACGCGTGCGCCGGGTGGGGTCGAGCTCCGGATCAATCCATCCTGATATTGCCGTCGGCACGCCGATAGACCAGATTGAGCTCGCCATGCGAGCGGTTGCGAAACAGCAGCACCTGCGCATCGGCGAGATCCATGCGCATGACCGCCTCGCTAACCGTCAGATTGGGCAGTTCGGTGCTCATTTCGGCGACGACCGTCGGTCCGCCGCCGGCATCCTCCTCCGGCTCCTCGGCGATCGGCGCCAAAACATAGTCTCGCGCGCGCTCGCTCGCTTCGGCAGGTTCGCGCGCCTTTGCGTGGTGGTCACGCAAGCGCCTTTGTAGCGGCGCAGCTGCTTGGCGATCCGCTCGGCGGCGGCATCATAGGCCGTGTAGGTCTCGACCGCGGCAGCGCCCGCATTGACCACGATCCCACGACCGATATGGACCGAGATCTCCGCGCGGCTCATGTGAGCCTCCTTCGAGAACACCACATGCGGCTTCTATCGCCGTCTTGAAATATTTTCCCAGAATCGAGCCGAGACTGGCTTCGACGTGACGACGCAACGCATCGCCGGTGTCGGTCTGCTTGCCCGTGACAGTGAGATGCATGGATGCGATCACCTCTTCCCGCCGAAGCTGGGACGAGATCGAGCCCCTGGGGATCGAAGGTGGGAACGCGCCGGCACGGCGTCAAGGGGCGGCGTCCCATCCGGCACCTCAAAGCGCAAGCAATTTCTCTCGGCGGCGCCGCACCGAAGAGGGATTCGCATCGCCTCGCGATACTTGGCGACAGTGCGGCGAGCAATATCGACCCCATCGTGCTGCAGAAGCTCGACGATACGCTCGTCCGAGAGGGTGCCGTCCGGGGGTTCGCCGTCGATCAGAGCCGCGAATTCGATGGCGAACCGCCTCCGCCGAATGCGCGCCGTTGCCATCCGATGCCGGGATCGCCGAATTGAAGAAATATTTGAGCTCGTAGACGCCTCGTGGCGTGGCCATGTATTTGTTGCTCGTCACCCTGCTGACCGTACTCTCATGCATGCCGATCGCATTGGCGATCTCGCGCAGGATCAACGGTCGCAACGACGGTACGCCGTGACGAAGGAAGGCGTCTTGGTGACGAACGATCTCTGCGGCAACCTTGAGGATCGTGGTCGCACGCTGGTGCAGCGATTTTACCAGCCAATTCGCGGCGTGGAGCCGCTCGGTAAGGTAATCCTGCTCAGCCTTGCTGCGGGTCGCTTGGCGGACCCGGGCATAATACCGGTTGTTGACCAGGACGCGAGGCAGGGTTTCGGCGTTGAGCTCGACGATCCAGCCGCCCTCGGGCTGCGCCCGCAGCAGGATATCGGGCACCACGGGCTGTGCCAGCGGCGGATCGAAGGCGAGCCCCGGCCGCGGGTCGAGCGATTTGATCTCGGCGATCATATCGGCGACATCCACGGCATCGACGCGGCACACCCGGACCAGCGCGGCGATGTTGCGGGCGGCGAGCAGCGGCAGGTGATCGAGCAGAGCCTGCATTGCGGGATCGAACCGATTCCGGTCGCGCAATTGCAGAGCCAAACACTCTTTGAGATCACGGGCGAAGACGCCGGCTGGATCGAATTGCTGGAGACGAGCCAAGACCGCCTCGATCCGCCCGACCTCGCATCCCAGGAGTTGTGCCACACCGTCGAGCGGAGCCCGGAGATAGCCCGCTTCATCGAGCAAATCGAGGAGATGCACCGCGATGACCCGGTCGCCTTGATCGCTCAGGTCGGCACCAATCTGCTCGAGCAGGTGTTCGCGCAGGGTGCGCGGCCAGGTTGCAGTCTGATCTAGCTGGGGATGGTATGCCGCCGCACCTTGCCCTCCGTTGCGGCCGGGCCACAATTGAGGTTCGCCGCCGAAGTCCACCGAGCGGTCTCCCTCATCGCCCCATTCGGGCTGCCAACGCTCGGCCGCGTCAGGGGTGAAGTCGCCGGTGAGCCGCTCGGGCCGTTCCACAGGCGTCGGCCGCTCACGCTCACCGGAATTACCCGGCGCCGCGTCGCCGCTCGCCGGCTCGTGCCTTTCCAGCAACGGGTTCTGCTGTATCTCGCCATCGATGAAATTGCTCAGTTCGAGGTTCGAGAGCTGCAGCATTTTGATCGCCTGCTGCAGCTGCGGCGTCATGACCAAGCTCTGCGACTGCCGCAGTTCAAGCCGCTGTGAAAAACCGGTCCTGTTCACATCCCGCTCCGTTCGGAGCGGCTTATAGGCTAAACCTGTCTCCGAGGTAAACGCGTCTCACATCGTCATTAGTGACGATTTCAGCGGGCTTACCCTCCATAAGCACTCGGCCTTCGTGCAGAATATAGGCGCGATCGACAATCTCGAGGGTCTCGCGCACGTTGTGGTCGGTGATCAACACCCTGATTCCGCGATCCTTCAGGTGGGCAACAAGATCGCGGATTTCGGCGACGGCGATCGGATCGATGCCGGCCAGAGGCTCATCGAGCAGGATGAAATGGGGCTGGGTCGCGAGCGCTCTGGCGATCTCGCACCGTCGGCGCTCGCCGCCGGAAAGCGCCATTGCCGGCGTGCGCCGGAGATGGGTGATCGAGAACTCGGCCATCAAAGCCTCGAGCATCGCGTCGCGCGCATCCGGCGCCGGCTCGGCAATTTCGAGGATGGCGCGGATATTCTGCTCGACGGTGAGGCCACGGAATATTGACGCTTCCTGCGGCAGATAGCCAATGCCGAGCCGGGCGCGGCGATACATCGGGAGATCCGTGATATCGCGCCCGTCAAAGTGACGACCCCGGTATCGGCCGCGATCAGCCCGGTGATGATGTAGAAGCAGGTCGTCTTGCCGGCGCCGTTGGGCCCGAGCAGCCCCACCGCTTCGCCGCGCTGCACGGAGACGTTCACGTTCCGCAGCACCGGCCGCCGCTTGAAGCTCTTTCCGAGCCCCTGCCCCAACAGACCGCGATTATCGGCGACGAGCCGTGGCCGAGTTTCCGGAAGCCGGCTGCGGACCAGCCGGCTAGCGCCGCGCTGCCGCCGTCATGGCTTTGGCGCCCCGGGAGATCGGCGGTCCGTTCGGACCGCGACCAGCCGTGCGCCGGATTGATCCTGCCGAATGAACAGGCCTTCGACACGCGAGCCCGGCGAACCCGGTTTGCCGGCAGTGGGCATCATGCGGCTGACGTTGTTGTTCGAGATCGACGACGGCGTATTGGCCCCTGATCGCGTTATCGCCGCGGGTAATGGTGACATTGCCGAGCAGGGTGACGATCCCGGTATCGGCATTGTAGACGCCGTAATCGCCGCGGGCGATGTCGGTCGCGGTCGACACGAGGACATTGCCCAGGGCGTCGACCCGACTGATCCGGGAGCTTTCATCGTTGGCGCCGGGCGATCCCGCCCCGGCGCCCGGCTTGGCTGCCGCCGGTTTTGCCGGTGGTGCCGCAAGCGCGGCCCCGGCGGGCTTTGGCTTGTCCTTGGTCATGTGAGCTGTCAGCACGTCGGCCCGGATGCGTTTGACGTTCTCTTTTACCGCGACCGCATCGCCGCGGGCGACCGCCGAGCTGCTTCTGGTCGTACCATTCGAGGCTGTCGCGCGCGGTCACCACATCGGTTGCCGTGGTGAGCTTCATCGCCTTGCCGGTGACGATGCCCATCTGCTGATCGACATCCCAGACGGCCTGGTCGCCGACGACGGTCTGCGTCTCACCCTTGATCGTGACATGGCCATCCGCGTTGAGGCGGTAGACCTCGGTGTCGCCTCCTGGCCCCTTGCTCGGACGGTAATGGGCGGTCAGCGTGTCGGCGTGACACCTCGGTTGTGCCCCGCTTGGCTACGGCGTTGCCGCGAGCGATGTAGACTTGCGCATCCTGCTGCCACTCGATGCCGGACGCGGCCGAGATGGCGATCGGCCGATCCTCGGAAGCGGCGCCGAGGCCTAGCCCTTGCGCGGCGAGCGGAAACGTGCCCGAGGATAGGCAGACGAGCAGCACCGCGAGGCAGAGACCGAGCGGGCTCCCGGAGCCGCTCATATCCGGGCGGGTCGCCCGGGTCACACGGGCGGAGAGCCGTCCGCTGAGGAAATGGTCAACCGCCATTGTGCTTCTGTTTCGGCGCGGAGGGTGTGCTGCTGGGCGAGTTTCTTGCGACCTGCCGCCCGGCGGGCGCGGGTTTCGCGGCGGCGCAGACCGTGTCGGCCGGCTTCCGTGCGTCGGCTTCCCGAGAGCGCCCGGGGAGGGGCCGGCAGCGGCATCAGCCACAGGTAGAGCCTCAGCGTTGGCTTCGATTTGCGCGGCCGACTTCTCGACCTCGGCAGGCAGCGCCGGGGGCGCAGTCGCCGGCCGCATCCGGTTTCGCTCCTCGCAACACCAGGCTCGATTGGCCGGTGAATATGATCGTCTCGCCCTTCGATAGGATAAGAAAACCTTCCCCGGTGATGTCGCCCGAAGGTCCATGCCCTTCGACGGGTTCGTGACCCTCGGCGGTATTGTCCGGAGACGTTGAGATGCGCCCGCCGCGTCACGAACCGGGTGCCGTCTTGGTGGACAAGGTTGACGTCCTCGAACAGGTCCAGCAGCTGCGCCTGCGACTGGTATATCGCCGGTTGCGGCCGTAACTACGACCGAGGCGCCGCCGTGGACGGTCATCACGGCCCGCGGTCGTTCCAGCGCCATCACGTCGTTCCGGTCGGGCACTTGGCGGCCGACTGCGGCAGTCACGGCATAGGGTCGATTGTACCGATCCAGTCCGGCATACCGAGGGTTGACCATCCGCAGTTCGCGCGCCTCGCGCAGATCGATCGCAGGAAAGCCAGCCCGCACGCTTTCCAGCAGCAGCGGGAAGCCGAGGCCAGACCGGAGACCAGGCACAGCAGCGCCACGCCGATCACCGGCAAGACCACCTTTAAGAGCGCCACCCAACGGCTGTAGCGGTCGGTGGCAGCCGGCGACTGCCGGCGCGCGACAGGGAGGTTCGACCGTCACCGCTACCGCAGCCGGGGCGGTGCCATTTGCTGCTCTCATAGCCCTCATCGAGCCGGGGTAGCCTTCTCGCCTCACGCGACCCCGCTCGCAGGCAGTCGTGCATGTGGAGGAAGCCGACCGGTCGGTCGCCGTCCTCGATGACGAAAAAGCGAGGTGATCGCGAAGCGGTTCATGATCCCCAATGCGTCCACCGCCAGCGCCGCTGCCGCGATCGCCTTCGGGCGGCGGTGCATGACTTCTGGACCGTCTTGCCGAGCAGCGCCTTCGTCCATGTGCCGGCGCAAATCGCCGTCGGTGATGACGCCGATCAGCCGTCCCCGTGGATCGCATATGCCGGCGCAGCCGAAGCTCTTTGCCGTCATCACCAAGATCGCCTCGGACATGCGTGCCGCAGCCGATACCAGCGGGATCTCGTCCCCGACATGCATGATGTCGCGCACCCGGAGCAGCCGCCGCCCGAGTCGCCCGCCGGGGTGGAAGCGCTGAAAGTCTGCCGGAGAGAAGCCTTTGCGTTCGAGCAGCGCGATCGCCAGGGCGTCGCCGAGGGTCATCATCATCGTCGTCGAGGTCGTCGGCGCCAGCCCCATCGGGCAGGCCTCGGCCGCCGCCGGGCAGCAACAATGCGACATCGGCCGCGCCGGCGAGCGTCGACCGCGCGCCTCCGGTGATCGCGACCAGCAGGATCTCGAAGCGGCGGGAATAGGCGACGATGTCCGCGAGCTCGCTGGTTTCGCCCGAATTCGACAAGAGCGAGGATCGCATCCCCGGCCCCGATCATGCCGAGATCGCCGTGACTTGCCTCGACGGGATGAACGAACTGAGCCGGCGTGCCGGTGGACGCCAGAGTGGCCGCGATCTTGCGGCCGACATGACCGCTCTTGCCGACCCCGGTGACGATGACCCGGCCACGCACCGCGGCGAATGCGCCGACGGCGCGTCTCGAACGCGCCGTCCAGTGCCTCCGCCAACGCTTTGAGCCCGTCGATCTCGGCCCGGATCACTCTGCGGGCTACGGTCCAAATCGGGCTTATCGCTCGGCTCTGCGGCAACGGACCACGGCCATGCCATGCCGTCGCAGCCGAACTGCGGTGAACCGGCATCGAAAAGATCCCCCTCCTCCCTCGATGGCGCGCGGCTAGTGCGCGAAGATGTCTTGCTCCGGCCAGCCCTCGAGATCAAGCAGAACGCGATGCGGCAAAAATTCGAAGCAGGCCCGAGCCAGCTCCTCGCGGCCCTCGCGGGCGAGGATCGCGTCGAGGCGGGACCGCAGCGCATGGAGATGGAGCACGTCCGAGGCGCGCGTAGCGAAGCTGCTCGTCGCTCAGGCTGCGTGCCCCCAATCCGAGCTCTGCTGCTGCTTCGACAGATCGATGTTCAGAAGATCTTTGCACAAATCGCGAAGCCCGTGCCGGTCGCTGAATGTGCGCGCCAGCCGCGAGGCGATCTTGGTGCAATAGACCGGTGCCGCCATGACGCCCAGATAGCGGTAGAGCATGGCCAGATCGAAGCGCGCGAAATGGAACAGCTTGGTGACATCGGGGTCGGCGAGCAGGCGCTTGAGACGCGGCGCCGCGTAATCATCCGGGCGCCAGTTGCACGAGATGCGCGTCCCCGTCCCCCGCCGAGAGTTGCACGAGGCAGCAACCGGTCGCGATGCGGATTGAGCCCCATCGCCTCGGTGTCGACGGCGACGGCCGATCCGAAGCCGACACCTTCGGGAAGATCACCGTGGTACAGCTGGTGGTCATCTCGCCCGAGGTGCGGCACCGCGCGCGCATCGGTGTCATGCACCCGCCAAACCTGGTGCGCCCGGAGTGAGACTCGAACCACCACGCCTTTCGCGAACACGGACCTGAACCGTGCGCGTCTGCCAATTCTGCCACGGGCGCGCTCTGAGGCATCTTCGGAGCGGCCGGAGATAAGCCCCAGCCCCGAGCGGTGTCAACGGGACAGCTCCGCGGGCGCATCACGGCACCGGCTTTTGACCACGACCTTGATCGCGTCTTCGATCTGCTCGCGGGCGTATTTGAGGGCCGTCGGCAGCTCGTCGAGCGGGAAGGTGTGGGTGTGGATCAGCCGGGCGTCGAACCGCTTCTGCTTCATCAACGCCATCGCCCGGTGCGTGGCGCTCTGGCCCTCGCCGCGGATCCCGAAGACATAGATGTTGTTGCGCACCAGATAGGCGAGATCGACCGGGACCGGGTCTTGCGGAAAGGCGGCGAGGCAGATCCGGCCGCCGCGGTTGACCATCTGCGCCGCCTCGTTGAGCGCCTCGGCGCGCCGGAGCATTCGACCACGAAGTGCGACGCCTTTACCCGCCGGTGATGCGCCTGACCGCGGCGACCGGGTCCTCGCGGCGGGCGTTGATCGACGTGATCGGCGCCGAGCTTCCTGCCGAGCTCGAGCCGCGTATCGCGCGTACCGGTGAGGATCACCGGGTCGGCGCCGAGCGCCTTGGCGACACGCGACCCCGAGCAGCCCGATCGGGCCGGGACCGGTCACCACCACCCCTTCCCCGGCGATCAGGCCGCCGAGAACGTCGAGCCCGTACATCGCGGTACCGGCGGTGACGACGAGAGTGGCTTCCTCGTCGGTCATGTCGTCCGGCACATGGACCAGCGTGTTGACGTGGTTGACGGCGTATTCGGCGAAGCCCGCCATCGGTCGTGAAGCCGTTGGCGCGATGCCCCTTTGCCACGTCGCCATAGTTGAGGCACGAGGTGTACATGCCCTGCCGGCAGCGCTCGCAGCGGCCGCAGCCGGCATGGACCTCGACGCGTGACGCGATCGCCGATCCCGAACTCGTCGACCGCCGGCCTGAGCTTGACGACCGTCCCCATATATTCGTGGCCGATCGTGAAGTTCTTGTGGAAGGGCAGGCCGCCCTCGACCATGGCGGGGACGCCGTGGCGCATGATCTCGAGATCGGTCGCGCAGATCGCCACGGCGTCGATCTGCACCAGCACCTCGGCCGCCGCCGGCTGCGGCACCGGCTTGTCGACGAGGAAGATCTCGTCCGGTCCGCCCAGCACCCAGGCCTTCATCCGGTCCGGGACGTGGAATTCGTTGGTGAGAAGGTGCTGCGCTGGCATCGTTCGGTTCCTTGGGTCGTCGGCCGGCCCTGAGTTATAGAGTGCCGGAATTCAGCGCGCCAGCGGGCTGCGACCAGCGGGGAGACCATGAGAAATCGCCGCACCGCGGTGCTCGGCGGGTCGGGCTTTATCGGCCGCTATGTCGTCAAGCGGCTCGCCGCCCGCGGCGAGGTCAGTCGCCGTCGGCTGCCGCAACGCCGAGGAAGCGAAGTTCCTCGCCGATGGGCGATGTCGGGCAGATCGTGCCGCTGAACGTCGCGATCGGCGACGAGAGGCTGCTGCCTGCCTTCCTCGCCGGCAACGACGCGCTGGTCAACTGCGTCGGGATCCTGCGCGAGAGCGGCTCGCAGACCTTCGAGCTGGCGCACCATATCGGGCCCGGCCGGCTCGCCGGCTTTGCTCGGGAGGCCGGGGTCGAGCGCTTCGTCCACATTTCGGCGATCGGCGCCGATCCGCGCTCGACCTCGGCTTATGCCCGAACCAAGGCGGCCGGCGAGCGGGCGGTGCGCGACGCCTTTCCGACCGTCACGATCCTGCGCCCTTCGGTCGTGTTCGGCCCGGAGGATCAGTTCTTCAACCGCTTTGCCGCGATGGCGATGATCGCTGCCGGTGCTGCCGCTGATCGGCGGCGGCGAAACCCGGTTTCAGCCGGTCTATGTCGGCGACGTCGCCGACGCCGTGGTCAAATGCCTCGAGGATCCGGCGACGGCGGGACACACCTACGAGCTCGGCGGTCCCAAAGTGTACACCTTCCGCGAGCTCCTCGAGCTGCTGTTGGCGCGAGATCCGCCGCAAGCGCTGGCTTGTCGACCTGCCCGTTCGGGCTCGCCGCGTCTCCAGGCGCGGCTGATGTCGATTCTCCCCAACCCGCCGCTGACGCCGGACCAGGTCGAGCTCCTGAAGAGCGACAACATCGTCTCTTCCGGGGCGATGACCCTGGCGAGCCTCGACATCGTGCCGACCCCGTCGAGATGATCCTGCCGACCTATCTCGACCGCTTCCGCCGCGGCGGTGCTGGTCCGAGCGGCAGGCCACGCCCCTGAGAGGCCGCCGGCAACCGCAACAGATAGTTGCATCGCATTGATTACTAGCCTCGCCATCTGCAGCAAATCTGCAGCAAAATCTTCTCCTTCAGGTTGCAATCTCGATTGGACCGGCGGTCTGGCTCTCCCGATCACGACCGCCAGTCCGTTCGGAAACCCTGCAATATCAATTAGGCAATTTTAGGATTATGCCGATGCGCCGCTTTCGCGATGCCGCGGTTCGGCTATAGCTCGCCGTCGAGACGATCGACAGGACAAATCATGGCAGCGCTGAGTCGGCTCTTCGTGCTCATCGCCGCGCTCACTTCGGAGGCGAGGCGATGGCGGCAGATCTAGAGAATACGCTTTACCTCGACGTGCCGGCCGGGCGCGTCGTCATCGAGATGCGGCCCGATCTGGCGCCGGCCACCGTCGCGCAGATCAAGGCGCTGGTGCGCCGGGGCTTTTATGACGGGATCGTGTTCCATCGCGTGATCGACGGGTTCATGGCGCAGACCGGCGACCCCAAGGGCGACGGCACCGGCGGCTCCGGCCACCCGTTGAAGGCCGAGTTCTCGAACGAGAAGCATGTGCGCGGCACCGTCTCGATGGCGCGCGCCTCCGACCCGAACAGCGCCGACAGCCAGTTCTTCATCATGTTCGCCCCAAACCCCTCGCTCGACGGCAAATACACGATCTGGGGCATGGTGGTGTCCGGCATGGACAATGTCGACAAGATCAAAAAGGGCGATCCCGCCCGCAACGGCTCGGTCACCAATCCCGACAAGATCATCAAGATGCAGGTCGCCGCCGACGCCGAGAAGAAATCGTAAGAGGGCTTCCTCGCCGCTATCTTGCCGGTGGCAGCCCCTCACCCTCCCGCTGACGCGGGCCCCTCCTCCCGCTAGCGCGGGGCGAGGGGCTCACGCGGCCTCTCCCGCTAGCGGAGAGGGCTGGGGTGAGGGGCTCTCGGGTCACCGCACTGACGGGCGCATCGGGGTGGCTCGCCTCGCTCGCGGTCTACCGCGAGCCGCGGCTGATCGCGATCCTGCTGATGGGGTTCGCGAGCGGTCTGCCGCTGGCGCTGACCGGCGCCACGTTGTCCCTGCGGCTCGCCGACATCGGCGTATCCCTTGACCGCGATCGGGCTCTTCACGCTCGTCCGCTTCTCCTACAGCTGCAAATTCCTGTGGTCGCCGCTGATCGACCGGCTGCCGATCCCGATGCTGACCGAACGGCTCGGGCGGCGTCGCAGCTGGGCACTGGCGCTCCAGGCGGCCTCTGGTCCTGGCAATCCTGGCGCTGGGCGTCACCGACCCGCGCGAGGATCCGTGGCCGACAGCACTCGCCGCCGTCGCCGTCGCGTTCCTGTCGGCGAGCCAGGACATCGTCATCGACGCCTATCGCATCGAGCTGTTGCGGCCCGGAGGAGCAGGGTGCGGGTGCCGCGGCCACGCAATGGGGCTATCGCTTCGGCATGCTCGCCTCCGGGGCCGGGGCGCTTTATGCCGCGAGCTTCGGCGGCTGGACGTTCGCTTACGTCTGATGGCGGCGCTGATGCTGGTCGGCATGGCGACGGTTTGGCTGACCCCGAGCCGGCAGGGACGCACGAGCCTGGAGCCGATCGCCGGCGAGAGCGCCGCCGAGCGCCTCAAGGCCTGGCTCGGTCCGCGCCGTCGTCGCGCCCGTTTGCCGATCTCGTCCGGTCGCTACGGAGCGGTCGGGCTGATCCTGATCCTGTTGTTCACGATCCTCTACAAGTTCGGCGAGGCGGTCGCGGGGACGATGTCGAACCCGCTCTACGTTCTGCTCGGCTTCACCAAGGTCGAGATCGCCACCGTCGCCAAGATCTATGGGGTGGGCGCCACCCTCGCCGGGGTCGCCGCCGGCGGCATCCTGGTCGCCCGCCTCGGGGTTTTGCGCGCGCTCCTCGTTTCGGGGGTGCTGCAGATGCTCGAACCTGATGTACGTGGTGCAGGTTTGGGCCGGCCATGACGTCGTCCGTCCTGACGCTGACCATCGGCACCGAGAACCTGACCAACGGGATGGGCTCGGCGGCGTTTGTCGCCTATCTCTCGGGGCTGTGCAATGTCGCCTTCACGGCGACCCAATACGCGCTTCTGACCTCGCTCGCCGACGATCGGCGTGAACCTGCTGTCAGCCTCGGCGGCTATCTCGCCGATCAGCTCGGCTGGATCCCGTTCTTCCTGATCACCACCGTGGCCTGTCTGCCGGGCCTCGGCCTGCTCGTCTGATCATGCGATCCGCAGGCTCCTGCCGAGCGCCAAGCATCAGCAATACGTAACTGAACGGCATAAT
>ERZ1370068.6315-contig-5305_pt1 | contig 90895 bp, 101 predicted proteins | sample MGYA00561227_ERZ1370068 | MGnify/ENA primary metagenome ERZ1370068 (study PRJEB38410, sample SAMEA6850437) | metagenome | study: Metagenomic assessment of the ecological functions of the soil: analysis of the soil microbiota associated with the... | reverse complement strand
GTTACGTATTGCTCGCCAACCCTGGCTCGCGACCATATTGTCCTCGGCGGCCATGATGCTGCGCCATACGTTCAACAAGGACTGAATGGGCCTGCCGGATCGAGGAGCGCCGTCAGGTCGGTGCTGGCCCAGGGGCTGCGCGACGCGGCGGATATCCACGAGGCGGGCACGCGGACGGTGGGCACGCGGGAGATGGGCGACGCGCGGTGGTCGCCGCCCTCTGAGGGTCATGGGTGATGGGTCGTCACAACCCATGACCCATGACGGCTCAACAGCTCGATAGAATGCGACGTTCGGCATTCGGACGGCCTGCACGAAGAACGTGGGCATCATCGGCTGGCGGCGGCATGGTCGGCTCGGTGCTGGTCGACCGCATGCGCGCCGAGCGCGACTTCGACCTGATCGAGCCTGTGTTCTTCTCGACCACGCAGGCCGGCGGCAACGGCCCGCAGATCGGAAGGCGCACTGCGCCGGTCGGGGATGCGCAGCAGACCCTGAGCTCTCGCCTGCGATGCGCTCATCTCTCCTGCCAGGGCGGCGACTATACGTCCGAGATCTACCTGAGGCTACGCGCGGCCGGCTGGAACGGCTACTGGATCGACGGCCAGGACGCTGCGCATGGACGACGACGCCGTGATCGTCCTCGATCCGGTGAACCGCGACGTCATCGACCGCGCGCTCGACGCGCGGCGTCAAGCAACTTCATCGGCGGCAACTGCACGGTCAGCCTGATGCTGATGGCGCATGACGGGCCTGTTCCGCGCCGGCCTCGTCGAGTGGATGACGCGCGATGACCTACCAGGCGGCATCGGGCGCCGGCGCGCAGCACATGCGCGAGCTGGTCACGCAGATGGGCCGTCGCGCACGCGGTCGGTCGCGATCTGCTCGGCCGATCCGGCCTCGGCGATTCTCGAGATCGACCGCGACGTGTCGACGGCCGATGCGCGGCGGCGACGCTGTCCGACGGAGCAGTTCGGCGTACCCGCTCGCCGGCAGCCTGCTGCCCTGGATCGACAAGGATCTCGGCAACGGCCAGAGCCGCGAAGAGTGGAAGGCCCAGGCCGAGAGCAACAAGATTCTCGGGCGCGGCGAAGGACGCCGATCCCGATCGACGGCATCTGTGCGTCGCGCATCGGCGCGATGCGCTGCCACAGCCAGGCGCTGACGATCAAGCTGACGCACGACGTGCCGCTCGCCGAGATCGAGTCGCATGCTCGCCGCCGCGCAACGAGTGGGTGCGCGTCGTCCCGAACGAGAAGGAGGCGCTCGCTGCGCGAGCTGACGCCGGCGGCCGTCACCGGGCACGCTGAATGTGCCGATCGGCCGCCTGCGCAAGCTCTCGATGGGCGGCGAATATCTCGGCGCGTTCACCGTCGGCGATCAGCTGCTGTGGGGTGCGGCCGAGCCGCTGCGCCGCATGCTGCGGATCCTGCTCGCTGCGGGAAGCGGTCGAGGGTGATTCGGGCGGCCTGCTCCGCGCACCCGGAAGCGCGCCGCGGTCGCGAGCGCGTGGCAGCACGGCTCGTGCCGTCGGATTCCAACAAATCCAGCAACGACGGACGCACGCCCGGTGTACTCACTGGAATATGATTTAAGAATCGTTGCATCAGGCAGGAACACTTAAAGCACCTAGTAGCTTGCATCGCTAACTGTTTGATGTTAGCCTGATTGCCCCTCAAAAGCGGAAGGAAGCCGCTGTGCGCCAATTCAACGTCAAGGCATGGCTGGTAGGCGCTGCTGATAGCGCTCGTCCCTGTATTGCAAGCGCGGTCGGGTTGGGGCGGCTCACCATGCTTTCGGCGTTGGGCGATCGGTCGACCTGAAATCGACCTGGTGTCGGTATCCAAGGAAGAACTCTCGACCATCAGCGCGCGCCTCCGGTCCCGACGCCTATCGACAGGCCAACCTGTAATACAACGCCGCGCTCGTGGAGCGCGCGTCAGCGTAGAACGGCGTCCGGGCGGGCAGCCGCATGTGAAGATAACCTCCGGCCGGCCCGTCAACGAGCCGTTCATCGACGCGTGGTGGAGCTCACGCTCATCGCTCAGGCTGGCTGGACACGCGAGCACACCGGTTCTCGGTCGACCCCCGGGCACCGCAGGCCAGCGCGGGCCAGCTGCGCCTGCGCCGCGCCCTGCTCCCCAGCCGCGCTCCCACCCGCCTGTCGCGCGCCCGGGTCCGGCGACAAGGAGACCCAAGCCGCCGCGCCGCCCCGCCGCCCATGGCCGGCGGCGAAGAACACGGCCCGGATCAGGCAGGTGAGAATCTCTCTGTGATCGCAAAGCGTCGTCGCCCGACGGGGTAACGCTCGAGCAGATGATGGTGAGCCTATCGCAGCAATCCTGACGCGTTCATCAACAAGAATCTGAATCTCGTAAGGGCCGGCCGGATACTCCGCGTTCCGGATAAGGACGAAGTGGCGGCGATCGCACCCACCGAAGCGAGGAGGGAATTCCGGGCGCAGGTGGCTGACTGGAACGCGTACCGTCAGAATCGTCGCAGGTTCGCCGGGCACGCGCCGCAGCGGCGCACCACCGCAACGGCACGGGCCGGATCTCGACCAGGGTCGAGGACAAGGCCGGTGGCGGGAGCCAAGGACGTCGTGAGAGCTGTCGAAGGGCGCCTGCCGGCAACGAGAAGGGCAAGGCGCGCGGGGTGCCGACCGCGCGTTCGTGCGCTGGAGGAAGAGGTGCTGGCGCGCGACAGGGCGCCTGCCGAAGCTGAACGAGCGCATCGTAGCCAGCCTCGAAAGAGACCATCAGGGACATGCAGAAGCTGGCCGAGCTGGAAGAGTCCTGGCATGGCCGCGGCCCAGCAGAAGGCGGAGCAGGCGGCGAAGGCCAAGGCGGAAGCCACAACCGGCGCCCAAGCCCGGAGGCCGAGGCGGGAGCGCAACCGGCGCCCAAGCCCGGGGCCAAGGCGGGCGCGCCGCGGCCCGAACCCGCACCGGCACCCCAAGCCTGAAGCCAAGGCGGAAGCGTCAGAGCCCCAGGCCCGCGCCGGCGCCCGAGCCGGACGCGGTCGCAGCAGCCAAACCGGAAGCGGAGAAGGCTGCGCCGCGCGCCGTGGATGCCGCAAAGGCCAGAAGCGCCGAAAGCCGCGGGAGGCCAAGCCGGGACCCAGGCCCCGACTGAAGGCCGCGTCCTCACCACCGCCACCGCCGCCGCGAGCGCGATGGATCAGATCATCTGAGGCGGCGACCGATCCGTCGGGACTGGGCGCCGGCGGCGGCCCATCGCGCTCGGCGGACTGGCATTCTGGATGGCGCGCCGCCGCCGCGGCGCGGACGCGGTGGAGCCTGAGGCGAGAAAGGCTGCGCCGGTTCTGGGCAGGACCCCGGCCGCCGCGGCTGCGGATACGACCATGACCATGCCCGCCGCGTCGATTGCGGCGGCGACGGCGGTGCCGGCGGCAGCGGCGGCGGTAGACGAAGTCGATCCGCTCGCCAGGCCGAGGATCGAACTCTCGTGCGCCTGCCCGATGACGATCGGACCAGAGCCGATGATGAGAACGCGTTTCGATGATCTGTACGTTTGGGCATCGCTAGCGCCGGCTCCGGGTCGCTCGTGGCTCGTGACTCGATCATCTCGATGAAATCGTCGAACAGGTAGTCGGCGTCGTGCGGACCTGGCGACGCTCTCCGGATGATACTGCACGCAGAACACCGGGTGTGTCTTGTGCTTCAGCCCTTCGACGGTGCCGTCGTACAGATTCAGGTGCGTCACTTCGACGTCATCGGGCAGCGAGATCGGGTCGACCGCGAAGCCGTGGTTCTGCGAGGTGATCTCGACTCTTGCCCGTCGCGAGCTTCTTCGACCGGATGGTTCGCGCCGCGGTGGCCGAACTTCAGCTTGAACGTCGTGCCGCCCATCGCGAGGCCGAGGATCTGGTGACCGAGGCAGATGCCGAACGTCGGCACGTCGGACGCTCACGAGCTGCCTTCGCGTTGTCGATCGCGTACGTCAGCACGGCCGGATCGCCAGGGCCGTTGCTCAGAAACACGCCATCGGGTTTCGTCGCACAGCAGCTCGGATGCGGGAGCTGTCGCGGGCAGACGCGAACGTCGCAGCCGTGGGCGCTGAGCCGGCGCAGGATGTTTCGCTTCATCCCGAAGTCGCAGCGCCGCGATACTTCAGCCGCGTCTTCGCCGTCCGACCCGGCCGTCTTGGCGAAGTCGTCATGGTGATCGGCCACGAAGTCGAACGGCTTGCTCGTCGTGACGCCGCGCACGAGATCGGAGCCTTCCATCTTCGGAATGGCGCGCGCTTTGTCGACGAGCGCGTTCGGGTCGAGCTGACTGCCGGTCATGACGACGCCGCGCATGACGCCGCCGGACCGCAGCTTGCGCGTCAGCGCACGCGTGTCGATGTCCGCAATCGCGACGATGTTGTGGCCGAATGAAGTAGTCGCGCAGCGTGCCTTGCGCGCGCCAGTTGCTCGCGATCGGCGACTCTCACGGACGATGAACCTGGCGACATGCGGCGCGCGCCGACTCGCGGTCGTCGTCGGTGACGCCGTAGTTGCCGATTTCCGCGGGCAGGTCATCGTGACGATTTGTCCTGAGTAGACGGATCTGTCAGCGCATTCTCCGGGCACCCCGTCATGCTCGTATTGAATACGACCTCGCCGGCCGTTTCGCCGCTGGCACCCGGCGGCAATGCCACTGGTACCACGTGCCGTCTTCCGAGGGCGAGGATGGCTTCTCTCTCCACTATCTTCCCAACGATGCGGTCACTCGGTTTGCTCGCCGCCCTTGACGGCGATCGAGCCGGACCAGGTGCGATAAAGCCGTCGCGCTCAATCTGAACAGCACAGCATGGTTGCCTGCACGAACATCGCCAAGGCTCAACGGCGTCGTCCCACACGACGGCCGTCGAGAATGACGGTTGCGCCCTGGCGGTCGAGTTTCGAACGACCAAGCGAACCTGTCTCCGCCGCCGGAGCCGGGGCACCGTGGGCTATCGCTCGTTAGCCGCCTTGCCTTTCGCCCGCGGTTCGCGAGCGAGCGGCACGGACAGCGACTGAAGCGGTTGCGACGGCGTCAAGAAAACGCGCCGCTCGCGCCGCCGTAGCCGTCGCGCAGCACGCCGGATGCGATGTTCACCCCGCGCCAGCTCGGCGGATCGTGGCACAGGCGTTTGTCCGCGATCTTTGCCGTCGACGAAAGACGCGCGCTCTGGCGGTGCCGATCGCACCAGCACTCTTCCGGCAAACACGGGGACTCGCTGGTCTGTTCAACGCGAGCGGCATGCTGCCGGAGGCGGTTCGGCGTTTGGCCGTCGGCGGCTCGACCGAGTGGCCTGCTTAGACTGGCGTGCCGCAGGCGCCGACGTTGACCGGAGCGGGCGTTGCGACGGCGCTGGGCGCCGCAGCGTGATCGCGAATCGCAACCGTGTAGCCCGACGCCAAAGCCGACCGCGAGCCCGATGACCGCCGCGACGCCGATTGGCCACACCGGACGAGTGCGACGGCGCTGGCGCGATAGACGCGGCGGCAAGGTTCAAGAAACGCTAAGAGTCGCGGCTCGGCGCACCGGCTCTGGAACCACCCGTGGCTCTGGAACTGGCTCTGGGACTGGCTCCGGCGCACGAACTCATGCGCGAGCCGGAAGTTCTTCAAACGCCGGCGGCTGTTCGAACACCAGCGGTTCTTCGTAGGCCGGCGACGGGGCGAACGCTGCCAACGGTCGGAGCGCGGCGTGCTCGAAAAACGGCGTCTCAGCGACCGCCAATAGATCGAGATGTTCGATCGGCGCAGGCTCGGCGGCGGGCTCGGCAGGCTGCAAGAGATCCGCTGACGCAACCGGTGCCTTCGATCGCGACCGGCGTCGGCGCGGGCACTCTGCGCCGGCGCGGAGTCGGATTTCGGCGGCGGCTCAGCCGCGAGCTGTTCCTGAAGATCGTCGGCGAACGCGATAAGCGGAAGCGAGGGCTCTTCCACTGGTCGCGGCCGCCTCGACTGTCGGTAAGGGTGAGCTCTGGGATTCTCGTCCGGAGGAGGCTCCTCGAAGTCGCGCTCAAGACGAGTTCTTCGACGTCGTCTGGAGGCGTGACGACTTTCAGCGTCGTACGCGGCCGTCGTGCTTTGCTTTGGCGCGCTGACATCCGCCGAATCGGCCGCGTCGGCCGCCGCTTCCTTCAGGCGTCCGTAAAGGCCGCCGCCGTCGCCGGCGTGAACCGGTAGCTCGGGTCCGCCGCAAGCGCCAGCGCGAAAACGCGTTGAAGTGCGGCGACTATCCGCATCCGGCGAACGTCGGTGAGCGATTCGGCGGCCTCACTGCCCGTGCCGGCGACACGTTTGCCGCAGAGCAGTTCGATACATGATGGCCGCGAGGCTGAACACGTCCGCCCTGCTGGTCCCAGCTCCTCGTCGTTAATCCGCTCGGGGCGGATACGGACGCCGCACTGGGGTCGTCACCCCGACGCGCTCGAGCGCGCGGCTGACGCCGACGCCGACGATCCGGATGTCGTCTTCGGACAGCAGGATGTCGCGCGGATGGAGCGCGCCATGCAGCGACCTGACGATCGGCGGCGTAGTCGAGCGCCTCGGCCAGCTGACGCGCCACGCGCAGCGCCTCTGGCAGCGTGCAGCCCGGCCGTTTTCGCGCACGACGATGTCGAGCGAATCGGCGCGCGGCGAAATCCTGCGCGAGAAATGCGTTATTGCCGGCATCGATCCCGGCGGCGCGAGGCGCAGGCGACGACTGGATGCTGAAGCTCCGCGGCGATGCAGCTGTTCGAACTCCGCCGACCAGCTGATGCACGCGTTCAGGCGGAAGATCGAGGCCGGAAGACTTTATGGCGACGAGTCGATCGCGATCGGAGTCATACGCACGAAAGACCGGTCCCAAAGCACCATTGCCAATCTGATGCAGCACGCGAAATGGACCGAAGGCGTCAGGCGGCGTGGAGCCGGCAGCTTCCGTGTGCAGTCGAGACTCCTGTAACTAAGGTAGGCGCAGTAATCGTAACACAGGCGTTCGGCAACACGACAGCCCAATCGTGCATGTATATTTCCCGTGCAAGCTGAAGCTTGCGTCACGCGCGTCGGCCCGATGAGCGTCGACGTGCGCCGCATCCCGGCAATCAAGCGGCTCGCGTCCGATTACGTCTTACGCATTTCGGCGGTCTCGCGCCGTTCTTTTCCGGCGATCCGGCCGAGCGTTCTGCATGGACGACGGCGATCGCGCGCACGCAAGCGCACCCGCGACTGGCCGTCGGAACTCGCCGCCGTCATTCGCGCTCAACAGCAGCGCCGCGGTGCAACCGGCGCGACGGTCGTCAGCGGCGCCAAGCTTGCCGATCCGAGTACGGTCGCGATTGTCACAGGTCAGCAGGCCGGACTGTTCGGCGGCCGCTCTACACCATTCTCAAGGCGTTGACGGCGATCAAGCTCGCCGAACAGATCGCGCGAGAGCTACGGCGTCACCGCGGTCCCGGTCTTCTGATTGAGTCCGAAGATCACGACTGGGATGAGGTTCGATCAGTAGCGGTGCTCGACGCCGAGATGGCGCCGAGAACCGGTGCGCCCTTCCAGCTCGAACGGGCGATCCGATCCCAGTAGCCGCCGTTCCGGTCGACGAGCAGATTCACAGCGTCCTGGTCGAACTGGAGCAGGTTCTTCCTTCCACTGAGTTCCGCGACACGCTTCGTCAGACGATCCGCGCCGCCTACGAACCTGGCGTCGGCATGGCTGACGCCTTCGGACGTCTCCTCGAGCGCGTGCTCGGCGCTCGCGGCCTCGTCGTCATGACGCCTCGGATCCAGCCGCGAAGCCGCTCGTCGGCGACTTGTTCGCGCGCGAGCTGTCGACGCCCGGCCGAGACAGCCAAACTCGCCGCAGCGGCCGGCGCCGACCTCGCCGCGCGGGGTTATCACGCGCAAGTCCAGACGTCGGACGTGACCGGCGTCGCGCTTTTCCGGCTCGACGGCGCCCGCGCGGCCCATTCAGCCAGCCCGCCGAGCTGGTTCGCGAAGCGGCCGAACGTCCGGCGGGTTTCAGCCCCGGCGTGCTCGCTGCGGCCTATCGTTCAGGACACGGTCCTGCCGACGGTCTGCTACGTCGCGGGCCCCAACGAGCTCGCGTATCTCTGGCCAGCTTCGCGGCGTCTACGAGCGCTTCGGCGTGCCGATGCCGCTGATGTATCCGCGCGCGTCCGCGACGCTCCTCGATTCGGCCGCGATGCGGTTCCGTCGCCAAATACGATGTCCCGCTCGAGGCGCTGGCAGCCGCAGGACGACAGCGCGCTGAACGACGCTGCTGAAGACGCAGATTCCGCCGGGAGTCGACGACGCGCTCGCCGGCCGTCGAGCGAGCCTCGAGGAACGGATGGGCCGGGTCATCGCAGCCGTGCCGGCGCTCGATCCGACGCTCGAAGGCGCCGCGAACGAACACGCTTGGCCGCATGCAGCACGATCTCGAAACGCTGCACGGCAAGACGATTCAGGCGGCGAAGCGCCGCAACGAGACGCTCGCGCCGCCAGTTTCAGTCCGCACGCGCGCGCTGCGCCTTCCCGCAACGGCCACTGCGCAGGAGCGCACGATCGCGCTTCGTCTCGTTCCTGAACCAGTACGGAGCAGGCGTTCGTCGAAGGCGCTTGGCAGGAACTGCCGCTCGAGCTGGGGACGCACTGGATTGTCATCCAATCTAAGCCAAGGGCAGTGAAGGATTCGCGATCGCGGGCTTGTGGCGCAAGCGCTGGGTGCGCGTCACCGCGATGGTGTGCTTTTGGTCCTCGCGGCCGTCGCCTGGGGTGTTCGCTCGGCTACTACTACGTCAGCTTCTCGCGCCTGATCGACCGCAGCCTCCACGGCGAGCGCGACAAAGTCTTCCCGCAGGTCTTCGCGCGGCCGCTCGAAATCTATCGCGGGCCAGTCGCTCACCGAATCAGCAGCTCATCGATCGGCTGAACGATCTCGGCTACGCCCAGCGGACCGAAGCCCGAGCAAGCCCGGCGAGTTCGTCGTGGCACCGGCGACCGTGTCGATCGTCGCCGCGAACGCCGGAGCTCAGAGGGCCAGGTCGTTCAGGTGTCGTTCCAGCGGCTGCCGGATGCGACACGCGCCACGAAAGCGCGGCGCCGCCGGTGCGCTTGTCCGACCGCGTCATCGCGGCTCGCAGCTCGGCACCAAGCCGAGCGAGCGGCTGACCCTCGACGCGCCGGTGCTCGACCGCGATCGTCGGCGGGCGAACGCGAGAAGCGGCGGCCGGTCGCGCTGCGCCGCGATCCAGCCGCGCATGGTGCAGAAGCGGTGCTCGCGATCGAGGACCGCCGCTACTACGAGCATCCGGGCGTCGATCCGATCGGCGTGCTCGGCGCGCGTGTCGTCATACGCCACCGGACGCGCGGTCGTATCTGGCCGGCGGCAGCACGATCACGCAGCAGCTCGTGCGCAACGTCTTCCTGCCGAAGTTCGAAGGCATGACGCTGCAGGAGCGCGCGCGCGCCGCTCGCTGAGGCGCAAGGCTGCTCGAGATCTTCGTGTCGCTCGTGCTCACGCAGCCGCGCGTCGAAGGACGAGATCCTCGAGATGTATCTGAACGACGTCCCGCTCGGCCAGCGCGGCTCGTTCGCCATCTTCGGCGTCGCCGAAGCGTCGCGGCTGTTCTTCGGCAAGGACGTCAGCAACGTCTCGCTCGCCGAGGCGGCGACGATCGCCGGCGTCATCCAGTCGCCGTCGCGCGCTGTCGCCGTTCAACAACCCCGAGCGCTGCCAGCGAGCGCCGCAACGTCGTGCTGCAGGCGATGGCCGACGCCGGCTACATCGACGAGCGACGCCGCCGACGCGCGCGTCGCAGCGAGCCGCTCGCCGTCGTCGCAGCGCGCGCTCGAAGCCGAAGCGCCGTACTTCGTCGACTACGTCAGCCAGACGCTCGACGACGACTATCCCGGGCCTGACGACGACGACGACCAGGCCGTCGACGTCTACACGACGCTCGATCTGCACCTGCAGCGGCTCGCGCAGGACGCCGTCGCGCGACGGCCTGACGCAGCGTCGACGACGCTGCTCGCGCGAAGCGCAAGCGGCAGGGCGCGCAGGCCGCGCTCATCGCGCGTCGATCCGCGCACCGGCGAGATCCTCGCGTTGGTCGGCGGCCGCTCCTACAACCAGTCGCAGTACAACCGCGCGATCGTCGTCGCGGCGGCAGCCGGGATCGGTGTTCAAGCCGTTCGTCTACCTCGCGGCGTTCGAGCAGCGCGATGGCGCGAGGGCCGCACCGACATCACGCCGGCGACGATCGTCGTCGACGAGCCGACGACGTTCGAGTTCGACGACCAGGTGTGGACGCCGGAGAACTACGAGAACGAATACGACGGCCCGATCACGCTGCGGCGCGCGCTCGCGCACTCGCGCAACATCGCGACGATCAAGGTCGCGCGAGGCGGCCGGCTACGACCGCGTCGCCGCGCTCTGGAAGAAGCTCGGCGTCGGCAACGCCGCCGCAAGCCGTATCCGTCGATCGCGCTCGGCGTCTTCGAAGCGACGCCGTTCGAGATCGCCACGCGCCTACACGCTGTTCCCGAACGGCGGCATCGATCCGGCCGCTCGCAGCACATCCTGCAGCATCGACGAGCGGCGGCAAGGACGTCACGACGAAGCCGACGCCGCGGCCGACGGCCGGTCGCGCGGCCGGACACGACGTTCCTCGTGACCAACATGATGCGCAGCGTGCTCAACGAGGGCACCGGCGCCGGCGCGCGCGGCAGCCGGCTTCACGCTCGACGCCGCCGGCAAGACCGGCACGACCAACGACCTGCGCGACGCCTGGTTCGTCGGCTTCACGCCGGAGCTGCTGACCGTGGTCTGGGTCGGCTTCGACGACAACCAGCCGCGTCGGCCTCAGCGGCGCGCAGGCGGCGCTGCCGATCTGGACGCAGTTCATGACGCGCGCGCTCGCCGGCCACGCGCAGCGTCGCCGTTCGACGTGCCCGACGGCATCACGTTCGCCGACATCGATCGCGACGACCGGCAAGCTGGCCGACGCCGGCCTGCCCGCACGATCATCCGCGAGGCGTTCCTCGCGGGACGGACCCGAGCCGTGCGAACTGCACTGCGAGCAGTAGCCGGTACGCTCAGTCGCCGTCCGCCGTGCCGGCCCAGCTGCGCCGCTCCGGTCCTGGCCTGCGCTCTATAATCGCGAGCAGATGAACCAGGAAGTCTTCGCCGCCGTCGCCGACGCGCTCGAGCGCGGCGAGCCGGCGGCGCTCGTGACGATCGTCGTCGACGACCGGCTCGACGCCGCAGCGCGTCGGCGCGAAGATGCTCGTCTTCGCCGACGGCCGCATCGTCGGCACGATCGGCGGCGGCTGCTACGAGAACGACGCGTTCTGGAAGGCGCGCGAGGCGATCACCAGCCGCGCAGGCCGCAGCTCGTGCACTACGAGCTCGACGACGACTTCGCGCAGGAGACCGGGCTCGATCTGCGGCGGGCAGATGGACGTCTACATCGAGCCGATCGAGCCGTCGCCCGAGCTCTACATCATCGGCGCCGGCCACGTCGGCTTTCACCTCGCGCGGCTCGCGCACGAAGTCGGCTTCCGCGTCCACGTCGTCGACGATCGCGAGAAGTTCGCCAACGCGCGAGCGCTTCCCGACCGCGGCCGAGGTCGTCGTCGACGACATCCCGGCGTGGCTCGCGCGCACGCAATCTGCCGCCGCACGCCTACGTCGGTCATCGTGACGCGCGGCCACACCAACGATCTCGAGGCGCTGCGCGCGCTGGCGCCGCGCGACCTGCGCTACCTCGGCCTGATCGGCAGCCGCGCCAAGGTCGCGCGCATCTACGACGCGCTGCTCGGCCGACGGCATGCCGGCCGAGCTGCTGCAAGCGCGTCCACGCGCCGATCGGCCTCGACATCGGCGCCGTCACGCCGCAGGAAATCGCCGTCAGCATCCTCGCCGGAGCTGATCGCCGTCAAGCACGGCAAGATCGACGCCGCGACGCTGCGTGGACACCGCGCAGCGCCAGCTGCGAGCGTGAACGATCGAGCCGCAACGCCGTCCGAAGCCTGCGATCGCCATGTCGCTCCTCATCCGCGGCGGCATCGATCGTCACGATGAACGACCGCCTCGACGTCGTCGAGGGCGACGTGTCGATTCGCGACGGCCGCATCGCGGCGATCGGCCGCCGAGCATCGACCGAGCCGCACGATCGCGTCATCGACGCGCGCGGCGGCTACGTCCTGCCCGGGCTTCATCCAGACGCACATCCATCTCTGCCAGACGCTGTTCCGCGGCTACGCCGACGATCTGCGCGCTGATGGACTGGCTGCGGACGCGCGTCTGGCCGATGGAAGCCGCGCACACGCCGGCGACGCTGCGCGCCGCGGCGCGGCTCGCGACGACCGAGCTGCTGCTGCAGCGGCACGACCGCGGTGCTGACGATGGAGACCGTGCACGACACCGATGTCGGTGTTCGAGGCCGTCGGCCGAGAGCGGCATGCGCGCGACGATCGGCAAGTGCATGATGGACTCCGACGCCGACGGTGCCGCCGCGGCTGCAGGAGCAGACGCGCGGCGTCGATCGACGAGAGCGTCGCGCATCCGCAAGCGCTGGCACGGCGCGGCCAACGGCCGGCTGCGCGCCGCGTTCGCGCCGCGGTTCGCCGTCTCGTGCTCGCGCGAGCTGCTCGAAGCCGTGGCGCAGCCTGTCGGCCGAGCACGGCGCGCTCGTGCACACGCACGCGTCCGAATCGCGCGACGAGATCGCGATCGTCCGCGCAGCTATCCGGCGGCCTGACCAACATCGAGTACCTCGCGCGCCGTCGGCCTGGCGTCGCCGCGCCTGTGCGCCGCGCACTGCGTGTGGGTCGACGAGCGCGAGCAGGCAGCTGCTGGCCGAGCACGACGTCAAGGTGATGCACTGCCCGGGCTCGAACCTGAAGCTCGGATCGGGCATCGCGCCGGTCGCCGAGATGCGCGCGCGCGGCATCACGGTGTCGCTCGGCGCCGACGGCGCGGCGTGCAACAACCGGCTCGACATGTTCGACGAGATGCGGCTGGCCGCGCTGCTGCAGGCGATGCGCGCGGCAGCCGGGCGCGCTGACCGCGCGCGACGTCGCTGTGGATGGCGACGCGCGCGGGCGCGCGCACGCTCGGGCTCGAGCACGAGATCGGATCGATCGAGGCCGGGCAAGCGCGCCGACCTGATCGTCGTCGATCGCGACCGGCCGCACCTGGCGCCCGGACCCGATCCGTACTCGACGCTGGTCTACGCGCGCGCGCGGCAGCGACGTGCGGACGACGATCGTCGACGGCGAGGTGCTCGTCGACGAGTTCGCGCCGGTCGGGTCGATCGCGCGAGATCGTCGCGAGGCGCGAGCGCGCGCGCGGCGAAGCTGCGCTGCCGTGCCGGGCGTTCTGGCCGTCAGACGGGCTTGTTGTATAATCGACTTAGCAGTCTCGAGCCGTGAGACTGCTAACAGGCACCATGACGATGACGTCAGACGACCTGCAGGACCGATCGAAGCGCGTGCTCGCGGCGCTCGTGCGCGAGTACATCGCGTCGGGCGAGCCGGTCGCGTCGTCGCTGCTGGTCAGCGCGGCCGGGCTTGGGCGTGTCGTCGGCGACGGTCCGCAACATCCTGGCGCGGCTCGAAGACGAGGGCTTCGTCCAGCAGCCTCACACCTCGGCCGGCCGCATCCCGACCGACCGCGGCTATCGGTTCTACGTCGATCTGCTGCTCGAGAGCGAAGCGCTCGAGCCGCGACGCGCGAGCGCCGTCGAAGCGCGGCTGCCGGCGCGACGGCGCGGCCGCTGCTCGACTTCGCTGCTGCCGCAGGTGTCGCACATGCGTCTCGCAGGCGTCGCGGCACGTCGGGTTCGCGATCCGGCCGGCGCACGAGCGCGGCGGTGTTCGATCGCGTCGAGTTCATCCCGCTCGGCGCGGCGCGCGTGCTCGTCGTCATCGTCGCGCGCGGCGGCCACGTCATCCAGAAGGTCATCGACGTCGGCGAGCCGCTCGACGCCGACGAACTGCGCCAGGCGGCCAACTACCTGAACGCCGAGTTCTCCGGCCTGCCGCTGCATCGCGCGCGCGAAGCGGTGCTCGAGCGGATCAACGAGGAGCGGCTGCTCTACGACGCGCTGCTCGCGCGCGCGATGCGGCTGGCGACGTCGACGTTCGCGGATCTGCCCGACGAGCGCGACGATCTACGTCGACGGCGCGGCGTCGCTGCTCGACGACGCGCAGCGGCCTGACGCTCGGCACGCTGCAGGCGCTGCTGCAGATGATCGAAGAGAAGCAGCGGCTGCGTGCAGCCTGCTGAACGAATACATCGACGGCCCGGGCTTGACGGTCGTCATCGGCGCCGAGCATCTCGATCCGAACCTGCGATCGTTCAGCCTCGTCGCGTCGACCTACGACGACGGCGGCGGGCACCGGCACGATCGGCGTCATCGGCCCGACGCGCATGCGCTACTCGCGCGCCATCGCCGTCGTCGACGGCGCCGCGCAGGCCGTGTCGCGCGTGCTGCGCGATCCCAACTAGCGAGCGTCAGCTGTCACGATCGAGCTGTCAGCTGATCGCGAGCTGACTGATGCCGAGGCCGTATGACCGAGGCTGGCCGATATGGCTGATGAACCGTTGATCGACGCGCCGGAGCGCCCGGACGCGTCCGACCGATCCGGCTGGCCGACCTGCAGCGCGAGCGCGACGACTATCACGACCGCTGGCTGCGCAAGACGGCCGAGTTCGACAACTACCGCAAGCGCATCGAGCGCGAGCGCCGCGAGCAGGCCGATCAGGCGGTCGTCGATCTGCTGCAGGAGCTGCTGCTCGTCGTCGACGATTTCGATCGCGCGCTGACGCGTCGACGCCGGCGACGAGCGCGGCGGCTATCGCAAGGGCGTCGAGCTGATCCACGCCAAGCTGCACGACCTGCTGCGCAAGCACGGCGTCGCGGCCGATCGAGGCGCTCGGCGCCGATTTCGATCCCAACCTGCATCAGGCGGTCGTCGCACGAGGCCAGCCCCGAGCACCGCGAGGGCGAAGTCATCGGCGAGCTGCGGCGCGGGCTACATGCTGGGCGACCGGCTGCTGCGGCCCGGCGATGGTGAAGGTGGCGAAGGCGTGAGCAAGCGCGACTACTACGAAGTCCTCGGCGTCGTCGCGCGACCGCGACCGACGGTCGAGATCAAGAGCGCGTATCGCAAGCTGGCGATGAAGTACCACCCGGATCGCAATCCGGGCGACAAGGCCGCCGAAGAGAAGTTCAAGGAAGCGCGCCGAGGCCTACGCCGATCCTCGCCGACGCCGAGAAGCGCAGCCTGCTACGACCGCTTCGGCCACGCCGGCGTGAGCTCGGCGCCGGCGCGGCGGCGGCTTCGATCCGTCGCGTCTTCACGGGCTTCGAGGACATCTTCGGCAGCCTCGGCGACATCTTCGGCTTCGGCGATCTGTTCGGCGGCGGCGGCCGCGCGCGGCGGACCGCAGCGCGGCGCCGACCTGCGCTACGACCTCGAGATCACGTTCGAGGAATCGGCCACGCGGCGCCGAGACGACGATCCAGATTCCGCGCCAGGAAACCTGCGAGACCTGCAGCGGATCGGGCGCGGCGCCGGGCATCGTCGCCGACGACGTGCCCGCAGTGCCGCGGCCAGGGCCAGGTGCGCTTCCAGCAGGGCTTCTTCACCGTCGCGCGCACGTGCCCGCAGTGCCGCGGCGCCGGCAGCGTCATCACGCAAGCCGTGCCACGACGTGCCGCGGCGCCGGCCGCGTCGCGCGCGAGCGCAAGATCACGGTCAAGATTCCCGCCGGGCATCGCGACCGGCCAGCAGCTGCGGCTGCAGGGCGAAGGCGAAGCCGGCGCCGCCGGCGGCCCTGCCGGCCACCTCTACGTCGTCGTCCACGTGCAGGAGCACGAGTTCTTCCGGCGCGACGGCATGAACCTGTTCTGCGAGATCCCGGTGAACTTCACGACCGCTGGCGCTCGGCGGCGAGATCCAGGTGCCGACGCTCGACGGCACCGGAGACGGTGAAGGTGCCCGAAGGCACGCAGACCGGCACGACGCTGCGGCTGCGCGGCAAGGGCATGCCCGACGTCGGCGGACGGGGCCAGCGGCGACCTGTTCGCCACGGTCCAGGTGCGGACGCCGAAGAAGCTCAACCAGGAGCAGCGGCGGCTGCTCGAGGAGCTCGGCCAGGCGCTGCCGGCGGAGACAATTCGAGCCCGCGGCGCGCTCCGGGACGAGGACGAAGCGCAATCTCTTCGACCGCGTGAAGGACATGTTCGGGTAAGACTGGCCGCTTGACGATCTACGCCTCGCGCTCGACGTTCCGATCTCTGACGCCGATCTGCCTCCTCGCCGCCGCTCGACGACTTCGCGCCGACGGCGATCGAAGAGACGACTGCGACGGCATCCGCGCCTACTTCGGCGACGCGGCGACCCGGGATCGTGCGGCTTCGCGGATCTTGCGGAGCGGTTCGCGATCTCGCCCGTGCGACGTCGCCGACGAGGACTGGGCGCGGCGGTCAGCAGGAAGAGCCTGACGCGCGGTCGACGGTGGGACGCATTCGTATCCTTCCGTGTGTCGCGCCCGGGCCATCCGTTTCCGCGGCTCCCGATTCTGTCGCCGAAGCCGGCTCGGAACGAGCCCCATCGTCATCGTGATCGAGCCGTCGATGGGATTCGGCACCGGGCACCACGCGACGACGCGGCTGTGCCTGGCTGCGATGCAGACGATCGACCTTCGCGGCAAGCGCTTTCTGGACGTCGGAACGGGATCCGGCATCCTCGCGATTGCGGCGGAACGGTTGGGCGCCCGCTCGACCGGCGTCGATTCAGATGCCGACGCCATTCAGTCCGCCCGGGAGAACCTGGCGCACAACCCGTCAGACTCCCGGTCAGCTTCGTGCTGGCCGATCTGGTCCGCGACCCGCTGCCGTCCTCCGACGTCGTCGCCGCCAACTTGACCGGGGCGCTTCTGATCCGTTCGGTACGGGTCATCCTCGGCGCTCTGCAACCCGGCGGGCTGGCCATCCTCAGCGGTCTGATGCGAGACGAGCGCGACGCCGTCTGCCGCGCCTCGACGGCACGACCATCAGTGGGAACGCCACGAGGACGAGTGGGTCGGACTGATCGCAAAAACGATGAAAGCTTCCGCGTTCAGCGCTAGCCATCCACACGGAACTGCAGCACGCTGATCGCGGCAACCGGAGCCGCGTCGGCACGCAGCGTCCGCTGGCCCAGCGCTGACCAGCCGCACGCCCTGCGCGCGCGGCGGCGGCGCACTCCCCGTCGGTCCAGCCGCCCTCCGGCCCGACCAGGAGCGCCGCATCTGCTCGGCAACCGGCTGGCCGCGGAGGACCGAGACCGCGTTCACGTGCCGAGGCCGACGGCTCGACCAGCATCGAGACGCAGCGCCGCCGGCGGATCTCCCAGGTAGGTTTCGAGCGTCAGCGGCAGCGGATGTCGGGCAGCACCGCGCGGCGGGACTGCTTGACCGACGCCAGCGCCACGCGCTGCCACCGCTCGACCGCTGCCCGACTTGAGCAGCGTCGGCGACCGTCGATCTCGGTGCGCTTGGTGACGATCGGCTGAATCGCGGCGACGCCGAGCATCACCGCGTCGCGGACGATGTCGTCCATCTTGTCGGCCTTCAGCACCGCCTGCGACGAGCGTCAGCGGCCACCGACGGCTCGGCCGCCGGCTCGAGGCGCGAGACAGATCTGCACGCGAACGTCGCGGCGTCCGGCGCTCGCCACCCGCGCGAGGTACTCGCGTCCACGGCCGTCGAACACAGCGACACCGTACTCGCCGACGCCCGAGGCGCAGCACGCTGCGCTGAGATGCTCCGCTTCGTCGCGCGGCAGCGCCACGGTCTCGTCGCCGGGGTCGAGCGTCGGGCGCGAAGAAGCGATGCACTGGCGCCGTGATTATAGCGAGCGCGCCGCGATCCGCGGCGCGAGGAGCAGCCGGACGCTTTGCTATACTCGCGCGCAGATGTTCTTCCGCGGCCAGATCATCGGCAAGTACAAGATCCTGTCGACGATCGGCAGCGGCGGCTTCGGCACGGTCTACCTCGCGGAAGACACCTGGATCGACAAGAAGGTCGCGCTCAAGGTTCCGCACAAGCAGGGCGTCGACTTCGGCGAGCTGCTGCGCGAGCCGCGGCTGCTCGCCAGCCTCAATCATCCGAACATCGTCACCATCCTGACGGCGGAGAAGCAGGAGAACGTCTTCTTCATCGTGATGGAGTTCGTGCCGGGCGAGACGCTCGAGGCGATCATCGCGCGCGACGGCGCGCTCGATCGTCGCGCGCGCGCTCGACTACACCTGCCAGATCTGCAACGCCGTCGACCACGCGCACCGCCAGGGCGTGCTGCACCGCGACCTGCGGCCGTCGAACGTGCTCGTCGCCGACAGCGGCATGCTCAAGGTCGCCGACTTCGGCACGTCGCGCTTTCTCGAGATCGCGGCGCACGGCACGACGGTCATCGGCAGCCCGCCGTACATGGCGCCCGGAGCAGTTCCACGGCAAGGCGGTGTTCGCGTCCGACCTCTACTCGCTCGGCGTGACGATGTACCAGATGCTGACCGGCGTGCTGCCCTACGACACGCCGTCGCCGGCCGATCTCGATCGGCTGATGCGCGGCGAGCTGCTGACGCGCGCCGCGGCTGAAGAACCCGAAGATCCCGAAGGCGATCAACGACATCGTGCTGAAGGCGATGGCGCCGGACATCCACGCCCGCTACCAGCGCGCCGGCGATCTGCTCGACGACGTGCTGGCGGCGCGCGGACGCGCGCCGCGCCGCGCGCGCCGGACGCCGCGACGCCGGAGCGGCGGCGCCGACGGACGACGCGCAGGACATCCAGTCGCGCCTGAAGGCGCGCGAGACGCCGCAGCCGCGCTTCTGCTGGCACTGCCGCAAGCCGCTGCACGCGCGATCCGATCGCTGCCCGTTCTGCGGCGAAGCGCAGTAGCGCATCCGATTGGCAGTTCATTGGTGAGCTGGCGATCGCCGATCGTCCATTCATCGACGCAATCGCAGATGCTAGAATTGCTAGACGAGGAGTCATGCGATGGCGTTTCCCGGGACCGGCAAGATCTGGATGAACGGCAAGCTGGTCGACTGGAAGGACGCGACGATTCACATCGCGTCGCACGTCATCCACTACGGCAGCGGCGTGTTCGAAGGCGCGCGCTGCTACGCCACGCCGAAGGGGTCGGCCTGCTTCCGGCTCGACGCGCACATGCGGCGGCTGCAGCACTCCGCGAAGATCTACCGGATGGACTACGCCGCTCGACCTGGCCGGCTGGCAGCAGCGCGGTGCTCGAGACGATCCGCGCCAACGAGATGAAGGCGTGCTACATCCGCCCGATCGTCTATCGCGGCTACGAATCGCTCGGCGTCAACCCGCTCACCTGCCCGGTCGACGCCGCGATCCTGCTGTGGGAATGGGGCGCCTACCTCGGGCAGGAAGCGCTCGAGGCAGGGCGTCGACGTCGAAGATCGCGTCGTGGTCGCGCATGGCGCCCGAACACGCTGCCGGCGATGGCGAAGAGCGCGGCGAACTACGCGAACTCCGGCGCTGATCAAGATGGAAGCGATCGCCGACGGCTACTCCGAGGGCATCGCGCTCGACGTGTCCGGCAACGTCAGCGAAGGCAGCGGCCAGAACATCTTCATCGTGCGCGACGGCGCCATCTACACGCCGCCGCTCGGCGTCGTCGATCCTCGGCGGCATCACGCGCGACTCGGTCATGACGCTCGCGCGCGACCTCGGCTACACCGTCACCGAGACCGATCTGCCGCGCGAGGCGCTGCTACATCGCCGACGAGGTGTTCTTCGTCGGCACGGCCGCCGAGGTGACGCCGATCCGATCGATCGACAAGATCACCGATCGGCGCCGGCCGCCGCGGGCCGGTCACCGAAGCGCTGCAGCGCGCGTTCTTCGACGTCATCAACGGCGAGGTGCCCGACACGCACGGCTGGCTCACCTACGTCGTATCCGGACGAGCGCGTCGCTGCCGACGCAGCCGACAGCGTAGGCCGAGCTGACGCCGAGCCGAGGCTAGCCGAGCGCCAGCTGATGCACGTCAACGACCTGCTGAAGATCGCCGTCGACAGCGGCGCGTCCGACCTGCACCTGAAGGTCGGCAGCTTCCCGATGATGCGCGTCCGCGGCGCGCTGACGCCGGCCACCGAAGACGAAACGGCTCGACCACGAGGACGTCGTCGCGATGAGCGCGGCCGTGATGTCGACGGCGCAGCGCCAGAAGTTCAAGGAAGCGCAGGAAGTCGACCTCGCCTACAGCGTGCCCGGCCTCGGCCGCTTCCGCTGCAACATCTTCCAGCAGCGCGGCACCGTCGGCCTGGTGCTGCGCGTCATCCCGATGCAGATCCGGACGATCGACGAGCTCGGCCTGCCGCCGGTGCTCAAGACGATCGCCGACGAGGAGCGCGGCCTGGTGCTCGTCACCGGCACGACCGGCAGCGGCAAGAGCACCACGCTGGCGGCGATGATCGACCACATCAACACAGACGCGCTCGGCGCACGTGATGACGGTCGAGGATCCGATCGAGTTCCTGCACCGCGACAACAAGTCGATCGATCAACCAGCGCGAGGTCGCGGTCGACACGCGATCGTTCGCGCAGGCGCTGCGCAGCGCGCTGCGGCAGGATCCCGACGTCATCCTGGTCGGCGAGATGCGCGACTTCGAGACGATCGAGACCGGCCTGCTCGCGGCCGAGACCGGCCACCTCGTCTTCTCGACGCTGCACACGCTCGACGCGACCGAGACGATCAACCGCATCATCGCCGTCTTCCCGCCGCACCAGCAGAAGCAGATCCGGCTGCAGCTGGCCAGCGTGCTGAAGGCGGTCGATCTCGCAGCGCCTGATGCCGCGCGCCGACGGCAACGGCCGCGCGCCGGCGGTCGAGGTGATGATCAGCACCGCCGTTCATCCGCGACTGCATCGTCGACAAGGACAAGACGCACCTGATCCACGGCGCGATCGCCGCCGGCACGTCGCAGTACGGCATGCAGACGTTCGACCAGTCGATCTTCGGCCTGTTCGAGCAGGGGCTCGTCTCCTACGAGGAAGCGCTGCGCTGGGCGACGCAACGTCGACGAGTTCAAGCTGCAGGTGCAGGGCATCTCGACGACCGCCGACATGAGCCGCGATCAGATGGCGAAGAGCGTCGCCGGCGCCGCCGGAAATCACCCGATTCGGTTCTGGCCGAAGCCGTCAACCGTGCCATACGCCTACCTCGACGGCCTCAAGATGCTCGGCGCGGCGCGAGCTGTCGGAGGCGCAGATCCGCCAGCGCCTCGCCCGCAAGGCATGCGAGCCAGGAAGCGATCGACGAGGCGGTCGCCCGCCTGCGAGAAGAGCGCGCGATCGACGACGCCCGCGTGGCCGAGGCCATCGCCCGGACGCGAGACCGTCGTCCGGAGGCGCGGCAAGCTGCGCGTCCGCATGCAGATCGAGCGCGCCGGCATCGCGACAAGGCGACCGCGCGGCAGCGCCGTCGACGACGTGTTCGACGCGGCTCGACGACGATGCGCGCTGCTCGACGCCGCGCTCGCGCGCAGCGTCTGCGCGGCCGCGAGCACGATCGCCGACGACGCGCGAGTTCCAGCGCGGCTGTTTCGCTACCTGATCGGCACAGGGCTTCGACGCCGGATCGCGTGATGCGCCCTAGGCGCTGCAGGACGGCCGAACCAGTAGTAACCGATCCGCAGTTCACGACGATGACCGCGATGACCTCGAACGAGATCCGCGCGTCGTTCCTCAACTACTTCGAGCAGCAACGGCCACCGCGTCGTGCCCGAGCTCGCCGCTCGTCCCGGCCGACGATCCGACGCTGCTCTTCACCAACGCCGGCATGAACCAGTTCAAGGACGTCTTCCTCGGCCGCGAGAAGCGCGACTACACGCGCGCGACGACGTCGCAGAAGGTGCATGCGCGTCAGCGGCAAGCACAACGACCTCGACAACGTCGGGCCGTCGCACCGCCACCACACGTTCTTCGAGATGCTCGGCAACTTCTCGTTCGGCGACTACTTCAAGAAGGACGCGATCGCGCTTCGCCTGGACGCTGCTGACCGACGTCTGGAAGATGCCGCCGGATCGGCTGGTCGTCGTCGATCTTCAAGGGCGAGAACGGCATCCCGCGCGACGACGAGGCGTACGACATCTGGCGGACGTTGCGTGCCGGCCGATCGCATCCTCGAGCTCGGCGCCGACGACAACTTCTGGCAGATGGGCGAGACCGGACCGTGCGGCCGCTGCTCGGAGATCTACTTCGTCCGCGGCGGCACCGGCGCCGATCCCGAGATCGAGATCTGGAACAACGTGTTCATGGAGTTCGAGCGCAGCGCCGACGGCACGCTGACGCCGCTGCCGGCGCCGTCGATCGACACCGGCATGGGCCTCGAGCGCATCACCGCGGTGCTGCAGCAGAAGGACTCGAACTACGACACCGACCTGTTCACGCCGCTGCTCGACGCGAGATCGGCGAGCTCGCCGGCGCACGCTACGCGCGGCACGAGCGGCGACGCGACGTCTCGATGCGCGTCGTCGCCGACCACATCCGCGCGACGACGTTCCTGATCGCGCGACGGCGTGATCCCGTCGAACGAGTGGCGCGGCTACGTGCTGCGCAAGATCATGCGGCGCGCGATGCGCCACGGCAAGCACCTCGGCTTCGACCGAGCCGTTCCTGCACCGGCTCGTCGCGCGTGCTCGACCGCGAGATGGGCGACGCCTATCCGGAGCTGCGCACGCAACCGCGAGATGATCGAGAAGACGATCCTCGCCGAGGAGCACCGGTTCGAAGCGGTGCTGACCGACGGCCTGCCGCGGCTCGAAGCGGAGATCGCCAAGGCGCTCGAGACGCCGGATCGCGGTGCTGCCGGGCGACGTCGCGTTCCGGCTCTACGACACGTTCGGCGTCCCGTACGACTTCATCGAGGACACCGCGGCGACGCAGGACGTCACGCGTCGACAGGGACGGCTACGACGCGGCGATGGAAGGCGCAGCGCGACAAGGCGCGCGCGCAGCAGCGCGTTCGGCGGCGGCAAGAAGGGCGAGGAGTTCGCCGTCGGCGACGACGAGCGCCGCTCAAGAGCGCCGGCGATCAGTTCGAGGGCTACACGACGACGCGCGTCGCCGGCGTGCCGGTCGTCGGCGCTGTTCGACGAGCGCGCGGCAGCCGGTCGACGCGCTCGCGCGCCGGGCAGACCGGATACGTCGCGCTGGCGCGGACGCCGTTCTACCTCGAGGCCGGCGGCCAGGTGTCGGACACCGGGCCGCATCGTCAGCGAGGCGACCGGCGCATCGGCCGACCGTCGACGGGCTCGCGCGCATTCGGCCCGGGCTGCCGCGCGCGCATCGCGTCCGCGTCGACGCCGGGCACGCTGCGCGTCGCGCGACATCGTCACCGCGGAGGTCGACGCCGACGTTCGCGATGCGACGCGCCGGAACCACACGGCGACGCATCTGCTGCACGCGGCGCTGCGGCAGGTGCTCGGCACGCACGTCAAGCAGGCGGGCTCGCTCGTCGCGCCGGATCGCCTGCGCTTCGACTTCGTGCCACTTCCAGCCGGTCACCGCGCGACGAGCTCGATCGCATCGAGCGGATCGTCAACGAGCAGATCGTGCCGCAACACGCCGGTCGACGACCGAGGTGCGCTCGACGCAGGAAGCGATCGCGGCCGGCGCGATGGCGCTGTTCGGCGAGAAATACGGCGACACGGTGCGCGTCGTCAGCGTGCCCGGCTTCAGCATGGAGCTGTGCGGCGGCACGCACGTCAGCGCCACCGGCGACATCGGCTTCTTCGCGATCGTCGCGGAGAGCGGCGTCGCGGCCGGCGTCCGCCGCATCGAGGCGCTGACCGGCGCGGGCGCCGTCGCGTGGGCGCAGCAGCAGCGCGCCGCGCTCGACCGGCATGCGTCGACGCGCTGCACGTCGCACGACGATCAGGCGGTCGAGGCGATCGAGCAGCTGCAGGCGAGACGCAAGCGGCTGGCGCGCGAGGTCGACGCAGCTCAAGACGAAGCTCGCGATGGGCGGCGGCGCCGGCGCGGACGGCAGACGACGACGGTCGAGGTCGCCGGCGTCAAGCTCGCGCGGCGCAAGGTCAGCGGACCTCGACAAGGACGCGCTGCGCGGCCTCGCCGATTCGCTGAAGGCGCAGATCAAGAGCGGCGTCGTCGTCATCGCGTCGGCGAACGACGGCAAGGTGCAGATCGTCGTCGCGGTGACGCCCGACCTCACCGCGCGCGTCAAGGCCGGCCAGATCGTGAAGGAGATCGCGCCGATCGTCGGCGGCGGCGGCGGCGGCCGGCCCGACTTCGCGGAGGCCGGCGGCAAGCAGCCCGACAAGATCGACGACATGCTGCACGCCGACGCGAAGGCGTCGTGACCGGTTGCTCTCGCTCGGCTGACAGCCTGCCGCGCTCGTCAGGACTCGCCGTCAGCTGAAGCTTCGCGCTCCGGCCTGCACGGTATTTCACACACCGCGGCTTGCCAAGGCCGTCCGGCCTGCAGGTTCTACCAGTTCGCCGATAGCCTCTTCACTGCTGAATCCCAACAGTCGGGCGTGAGGCTTCGGTGACGCTAACGACGAGCCGTTACAAGTTTGTCTCGGACGTCCAGCGATGCTACGACGATCCGATGGCCCCACGCATGCCTAGCTCTCGCGCTGGTTGATCTTGACGGCCCTGGTGGCGCTCGCCGCGCCCGCCGAGGCGCAGATCTACTCGTGGCGTGATGCCAACGGCAACCTCGTGCTGTCGAACATCAGGCCGGCGGACACGAACAGCGCGAAGTCTTATGCGGTGCCGAAAGCGCAGCGCGGTCAGGACGACTCGTTATGCCACGTCGGACCGCAGCCGGATGTACGACGACCTGATCCTCGAGCATTCGCGGATCAACGGCGTCCGGTCGGACCTGGTGCGGGCGGTGATGCAGGTCGAGTCCGGCGTTCAACGCGGCGGCGGTATCGCCGAAAGGCGCGATGGGGCTGATGCAGCTGATGCCGGCGACCGGCGAAGCAGTACGGGCGTCGAACCCGTTCAACCCCGCACAGAACGTCAGCGCCGGCGTGAGCTACCTGCGCGAGCTGCTGGATCGCTATCAGGACAACGAGGAACTGGCGCTGGCCGCCTACAACGCCGGACCCGGCGCCGTCGACAAGCACGGCCAGAGCGTGCCGCCCTACCAAAGAGACCCGCAACTACGTCGCGCAGATCAACCAGATGGCCAGCCGGCCGATCGAGATGCGAGGCGTCTCACGAATCTACAAAGTCGTGGACGTGGTCGACGGCCAGCCGGTGGTGCGCTACACCGACCGCAAGCCGGCGTCGGGCGCCTACGAAGTCGTCTCTCGCTGACCACTCGCGTCGCGCCCTCCTGCATTCCTGCATTGTCACATTGGCTTCTATTCCGCCCGTTCGACCGCTAGCGCATCCAGTCGTTCGTAGACCGGACCGAGCAGCTCGGTAACGACGAGCGCCTCGACAATCAGCACCGCGGCGGCCGCTGCCGCCCCAGGGACGTGCGCGGCCGCGCCGATGAACGGCCGCATCACGAACCACAACACGGCAGCCGCGAGCGCCGCGGGTATCGTCATGACGATCAGCGCGAGCCAGGTGCCACCGAGCGTAATCAGCCGCTGCCCCATCGCGTCGAGGCCCTCGATCGCTGCGTGCCGAGCGGCACCCACGCCGGAAAGAACAGCGCCGCGGCGTTGTGAATGGTCAGCTGCGCCAGCGCGAGCGTCGGCATGACGATCAGGGCGGCGGCGCCGACCGCCAGCCTGGTGCCAAGGTGGAATTGCGGGAACGAAATGCCCGACAAGGCGATGGCGAACGCCGCCATCGTCCAGGCGACGGTGGTGATGAGGGCGACCGGCCAGAGCAGTTCGCCGCGCACGACGGCCTCGGACGGAACTGGCCAGGTCTTCAACAGCTCGAGGTGCTCGAGATCGGCGCGCAGGTCCAGACGCACGGCTTGCGGTGCCAGCAGGATCCAGAGCACGGCGCCGCCGGCCGCGAAAGCGCCGGCAATCGCGACCACGCTGCTGTTCCTGCCCACGGCCATCGCGGCGATGGTCAGGCCCACGAGTATCGCGCCGAAGCGCAGGACGAGTCGAACGTCGATCGACCTGAAGGTCTGGGTCGCGGATTTCCAGGCGAAGGCCGTTTCCGATCGGCCCGTCGGCGCCAACACCCACGCCCTAGCGGCGGCGCGATACTGCTGCGACGCTCTCGCGTCCTGCCACTTTGACCGGCGATCGGCAGCCGCTTCCGCGGCATCCTGGAACGCCCGGTCGCTCAGCATCACCCAGACCACGCTGGCCGTCAGCACCGCGGCCGATGCCAGAAGCGCGGTGAGATAGGGCTGCGGCCAGTCCGCATAACAGCGGCCAGGCGACGGCCACGAACGGCGCGAGGACGGCTCCTGCGGCGCCGCTTCCGAGCGACGAGGCCAGCCGCTGGAACAAGTCCCGCGCGCCGCGCACCGGTCACCGATCCGAACTCGGCGACGAGAGCCGTTGCCACGACGCCAAATGCCGCGGCGATGACGGCCAGCGGAAGCCACGCCACGCGGCGGGTGCCGGCATGGCCGGCCAGAGCCGCGCGCGCGCCAGCGTCACGCCGGTGAAATACACCCTCACGCGTACACAACAACAGCCAGACAGCGAACGCCACGCGCAGACGAAGCGTACCCGTCGAGCGACGGCGAGGCGATGGCGACGACCGCCGACGTGAACAGCATGCCGAGCTGCGATCGAATCAGGCGATGGATGATGAGCCAGCGCCGCGAGACCGGCGCTGGAAAGAGAAACTGTGATCTCCGCCTCCGAGAATTCGAGCAGGCTGCTGTTGAACGGAAGGAGCCAGCGCCGTGGCGGCGGCAACCATCAGCCCGAAGCCGGTCAGGACCGGGCCGACGGCCGCCAGATCGACGGACGGCACCGGCACCGGACCGCGCCGGCGTCGAAATGAGGCCGATCTGGTCGACCGCAGCCGGGCGAAAAAGGCGAAGTAGACGTAGAGCGGCGCCGACGATGGCGCCGACGAGGTATCGCGGCTCCCGCAGCCGCCGCAGCCTGACCCGGACGCGGTTCCGCGCCGAGCAGACGAGGATGTACAGGCTCGCGCCGATCATGGCAGCGAATCGTGCTGATCGCGTCCCGGTGACGCTTGCAGAAAGATCTGCTCCAGGCTCGAGCCGGCGACGGCCAGGTCGGCGCGGGACGCCAGCTCCGCGAAGGTGCCGTCGGCGACCTTCCGCCCGCGATCCATGATGATGACGCGCGTGCAGATCTCCTCGACCAGGTGCAGCAGATGCGACGACAGCAGGATCGCGGCGCCGGCGCGGCCGCGCGCGACGATCGTCTCGCGCATCCGCCGGATGCCGATCGGGTCGAGGCCGGTCAGCGGCTCGTCGAACAGCAGCGTCGTCGCGTCGCGCACCAGGCCGCAGGCGATGACGACCTTCTGCCGCATGCCGCGCGACAGCTCGCCGGGCAGCGATCGCTCCTTGCCCGTCAGCTCGAGCTCGTCGAGCAGCGCGCGCGCGCGGCGCTCGAAGTCGGCGCACGCTGTAGAGCCGCGCGATCAGGCGCAGGTGCTCGTCGACCGTCAGGTACTCGAACAGGTGCGGCTCGTCGGGCATGAACGCCAGCCGCCGCTTGGCCTCGATCGGGTCGCTCGACGAGGTCGTGGCCGTCGATCGCGCACGCGCCCGGCGGTCGGCCGCAGGATGCCGGCCAGCGACCGCAGCGTCGTCGTCTTGCCGGCGCCGTTCGGGACCGATGAGGCCGACGATTTCGCCGGCGCCGACCGTGAACGACAGGTCGTCGACGGCGGTGAAGCGTGCCGCGCGTAGGTGCGCGCCGAAGTGCTCGACGGAGATGGCCATGTGTGTTAAGATTAGGGGTTCCGGAGGTTAGTGATTACGTGGCTATCGCACGCATCCGCGCTCAAAGCGCATCGGCAGAGTCTGAAGAACCGCGAGCACAACCGCCAGTTCCGTTCGCGCCTGCGCAACGCGCTCAAGAGCGTCCGCGCCGCCATCGACGGCAACGATCTGGCCGGCGCCAAGACGGCGCTGAAGCAGACCATCTCGCTCATCGACAAGATGGCCAGCAAGGGCATCATTCACAGGAACGCGGCCGGCCGCTACAAGTCGCGCCTGACGACCGGCATCGCCGCCGCGCTAACGGACGCGTCGCTAAGCGCGGACCTCAGGCCGGCTTCACCAGCGGCCGCGCTACCACGCCGCGCACGCTTCCTCGCACACAGCTCGACGACCAGCCGTTCGAGCAGGACGCGCGGGTCGCCGGCCGACCGCTTGAGGTCCAGGTCGGTCCGGAACAGCGCCTCGACCGCCGGGCGGACGTCGCGCCGGCGCGATCGCCGGAAACTTCGTCCGCACCAGCCATCCGAGCTGCCCGAGGATCTTCTCCGGCGGCGCGCCGGCGTCGAGCATCAGCGCGAGCTGACGCAGCGCCTCGCGCCGCCTGGCCGCCTCGATCGCGTTGGTCATCGCCCAGTCGTCCTGCAGCGCCGCCGGCCCGGCGACCTCGCCGCGACGTCGTCGACGCGTGATCCGCTTCTGCCCGAGCGCGTACAGCAGCAGCCGATCGACGTCGCGCGCGCAGGCGCTTGACGTCGATGCCGCGCGCGCTGCGGCGAGCGAGCCGCGCCGCCGCCGGGTCGATCTCGGCGCCGGCCGCGGCGACGCGCGGTCCGGACCCAGCGCTCGGCGTCGGCCTGATCCTCGATGCGCGCCGCACTCGACGATCGTCGCCTGCTTCTGCAGCAGCTTGAACATCCGGCTGCGCTTGTCGACGCGGCGCCGCGACCAGCACCAGCGTCGTCTGCGGTTCGGGCTGCTTGATGCAGGTCTTCGAGCTGCGTCGAGCGCGCGCGTCGCCGCCTCGCTCTCGCGCTTCGGGCGCGAGCAGCGTCTCGGCCTGCAGCACGGTGACGACGCGCCGCGGCGCCATCATCGGCAGCGTGCGCGCCGCGGCGACGAGCGACGCGACGCCGTCGGCCAGCCGATCGCCGGTCGTCACAGTCGCCGGCGTGGATCCGCTCGACGTTGAAGGCGCGCAGCCCCTCGTCGACCAGCTCGGCGAACTCGCGCCGCGAGCGCCGACTTCTCGACTTCGTCCTCGCCCTGCAGCAGGTAGACCGGATCCGGCGTGCCCGGCGGCGATCTGCTTGCGGACGGCGGCGGGTGTCGGATCGCACATGCGTGCACGCAGGTGCGGTCAGAACGCCTCCAGGATGGCGCTGACGATCGTGCGCGCGAACTCGGTGCTCATGCGCTCGAGCGCGTTGGTGTCCTGCTGGAAGAACGCCGACCGGATCGAGCACGCTGCGTGCCGCTCGGTCGCGTCGTACTCCTGCCGGAACATGCAGGCTGGGGTTCTCCCACAAGCACCTTGTTCTCGCGCACGTCGCGCAGCTCGATCCGCGCGGTCATCGTGATCGCGTAGCGCGACGCGAGCTGCTGCGGTGCTGAAGCTCGACCGGCAGCGATCGACGACCGCCGTGACCTCGCCGGTCAGCAGCGCGTCGACGCCGGTCGCTCTCGCGGCAGGATCTGATACTTGCCGCGGCCGATGAACTCGGCGCGCACCTTCTGCGTCAGCATCGTCTCGAGGTTGAAGACCGTCGTGCGGTTGACGAACGTCGGGATCGCCGATCGTCTTGATGTAGGCGGGCAGAAACGAGCCGCGGCCCGGCGAGCGAGTAGCCGCAGCCGGACGCTGACAACGCCAAGCACGCAAAGCGACGCAGAGGACGCCAAGCACGATCTAGCCTGCGGTCCTCGATCTCGTGCAGTCATGACACCACCACGCTGACGAGCGGTCCCTTGGCGACGACCACCTTCCGAATCGTCTTGCCCGCCGTGTGCGCCTGGACCGGCGGCGTCGGCCAGCGCCAGCTCGCGCAGCTCGATCCTCGGACGCGTCGGCCGGCACCGTGATGCGCGCGCGCGACCTTGCCGTTGACCTGCACCGGCACGACGACTTCGTCCGCCTTGGCGACCTCGGGATCGAACGACGGCCACTGCGCCTCGGCGAGCCCGTCGGCGTGGCCGAGCATCTGCCACAGCTCCTCGGCCGTGTGCGGCGCGAACGGCGAAATCATCACGACCAGCGCGTCGATCGCCTCGCGCAGCACGGCGATCGTCTGCGGCCGCTCGACGCGTGCCGGCCGGCGGCTCGGCGCGCGACGGCGCGCCGTGCGCGGTGCCCTCGCTGAAGGCGTACAGCTCGTTGACCAGCTCCATCAGCGACGACACCGCGGTGTTCAGGTGCATCCGCTCTTCGATGTCGACGGTCACGCGCCGGATCGTGTCGTGCGTCTTGCGCCGCAGCGCGCGCTCGGCGTCGGTGCAGTCGTCGCCGCACGCCGGAATCCCTTCGCCGCCGATCGTCTCGGCCCAGTGATCGACGAGGCGCCAGACGCGCACCAGGAAGCGGAAGCTGCCCTCGAGCCCGGCGTCGCTCCACTCGACTTCCTTCTCCGGCGGCGCGACGAACATCACGTAGAGCCGCAGCGCGTCGGCGCCGTATTTCGCCAGCATGTCGTCGGGATCGACGACGTTGCCCTTCGACTTCGACATCACGGCGCCGTTCTTGAGCACCATGCCCTGCGTCAGCAGGCGCTTGAACGGCTCGTCGAAGTTGACCAGCCCGACGTCGCGCAGCACGCGCGTGAAGAAGCGCGAATACAGCAGGTGCAGAATCGCGTGCTCGACGCCGCCGCTGTAGAAGTCGACCGGCATCCAGTAGGCGGCCGTCGGCCGGATCGAACGGCAGCTCGGTGTTCTGCGGATCGCAGAACCGCAGGAAATACCACGACGAGTCGACGAACGTGTCCATCGTGTCGGTCTCGCGCCGCGCCGGACCGCCGCACTTCGGACACGTCACGTTCACCAACTCCGGCACCTGCGCCAGCGGCGAATCGCCGCGGCCGGTGAACGTCGTCGACCTTCGGGCAGCTCGACCGGCAGCTCGTCGATGCGGCACCGGCGACGACGCCGTCCTTCTCGCAGTGGATGACCGGAATCGGCGTGCCCCAGTAGCGCTGCCGCGAGATGCCCCAGTCCTTCAGCCGGTACTGCACCTCGCCCGTGCCGATGCCGCGCTTCTCGGCGTCGGCGATCATCCGCGTGATGACCGCCGGCGCTTCCTGGCCCGTCGCACTCGCCCGAGTTCGACCAGCGCGGCCGTAGTTGGTCGTCGCCTCGGTCATCGCGTCGGCCGATCGCCGGCGTCGTCGCCCGACTGGACGACGATGCGGATCGGCAGGCCGTACTTGCGGGCGAACTCGAAGTCGCGCTCGTCGTGCGCCGGCACCGCCATGATCGCGCCGGTGCCGTACTCGGCCAGCACGAAGTTCGCGATCCAGATCGGCACCGTCCTCGCCGGTGAACGGGTTGATCGCCTGTGCGGCCGGTGTCGAAGCCTTCCTTCTCGATCGCGCCGGTCAGCCGCGCCTCGCGATCGAGCGCGCGGAACTTCGCGACGCTGCTCGCGGAACGCCTGCGGATCGGGCTCTCGGCCGCGAACCGATCGACCATCGGATGCTCGGGCGCGAGCAGGACGAAGGTCGCGCCGTAGATGGTGTCGATGCGCGTCGTGAAGACCTCGATCGCGCTGATCGCCGCTCGCCGACGATCGGGAACTTGACGCGCGCGCCTTCCGAGCGGCCGATCCAGTTCCGCTGCATCACGACGACCTTCTCCGGCCACTCGGTCAGCGTGTCGAGGCCCGTCAGCAGCTCGTCGGCGTACGCGGTGATGCGGAAGAACCACTGCTCGAGATCGCGCGGCTCGACCGTCGTGCCGCAGCGCCAGCAGGCGCCGTCGATGACCTGCTCGTTGGCGAGCACGGTGTTGTCGACTCGGACACCAGTTGACGGTCGAGCGCTTGCGGTACGCCAGGCCGCGCTCGAACATCTTCAGGAAGATCCACTGGTTGAACTTGTAGTAGTCGGGCAGGCAGGTCGCGATCTCGCGCTCCCAGGCGTAGCTGATGCCGAGCCGCTGCAGCTGCCCTTTCATGTGGGCGATGTTGTCGAGCGTCGACGTCTCGGGGTGCGTGCCGGTCTTGATCGCCGCGTTCTCCGCCGGCAGGCCGAAGGCGTCCCAGCCGAACGGATGCAGCACGTTGAAGCCGCGCATCCGCTTCGTGCGCGCCATGACGTCGCCGATGATGTAGTTGCGGACGTGGCCGACGTGCGCGTGGCCCGGACGGGTACGCGAACATCTCGAGGCAGTAGAACTTCGGCCGCGACGCGATCGACGTCGACCTCGAACGCGCTGCGACGCGGTCCACTGCTGCTGCCATTTCTTGTCGAGTTGCTGCGGCTTGAAGTCGGTCATGAAGGACTTCGACTATTCTAGCCTCATGGAGAACAGGTCGTCGCCATTACCGGAGCACAGCAGCGGCATCGGCGCGGCGCTGGCCGAGCTGCCGCTCGCGGGCGCATCGGTCTCGCTTGTCGCCCGCCGAGGACGCACTCACCGGGCGGTTGCCGGTCGGCTGCGGCGCGCAAAGCGCCGCCGCCCGATCGTCGCAGACGTGACGAAACGCGGCGACGTCGCTGCGGCCGTCGCGCTGGACGGTCGCTCGACTCGACAGATCGACGTCTGGGTCGAACAACGCCGGACGCGGCCTCACCGCGGCATGCCCGTCGGAGCTGACCGACGACGACATCGACGACATGATGCGGCGCCAACGTGAAGTCGGTCATCTACGGCATGCAGGCGGTGTTGCCGCATGTTCAAGGCACGCGGGACGGGGCACCTCGTCAACGTCTCCGTCGATGCTCGGGCAGGATTCCGTACGCGACCTTCCGCTCGGCCTACAGCGCGTCCAAGCACTATCTCAACGCGCTGACCGCGATGTTCCGTGACGAGTCCGGCAGACGCCACCCCGGCATACAGATCTCGCTGGTATCGCCCGGGCGTGGTCTGCACCGAGTTCGGCGTGAACGCGCGGCATACGGCGGCGCCGACTCGCGAAGCATGCCCGGCGGGCAGAGTCCAGAGGAGGTGGCCGCCGTCATCGCCGGCGTGATCGAGCGGCCGCGTCCCGACGTTCACACGCGGCCGGGAGCGAGCGCGCAGGTGAGCGATTACTTCGCCAGCCTGAGCGTCGACTCGAACATCACCTGCCTGACGGCCCAGAACGGCCGCAGCGCGTCCGCGCGTGAGCGCGACGGCGGCCGCGCCACGGCCGGACGCGATGCCGGAGCGTGGGGCCACTGGTGGCGCTCGCGACCGGACCGTTCAACGCTCTCGATGGTGACGTCGAGACACGGCTCAGCGCCCGGCAGATCGTAGCCGCCCTCGGTGACCGCCACCAGCCGCTCCCGCGAGCATCCTTCGCGATCCGCCCTCAACTCCATCGTCATCGCCGAGAGGACCCGGGCGTCAGCCGCATGCCGCCAGCGGGTCGTCGTTCGTGCGCGTCGAAGCCGGCGGAAACCATCACCAGCTCGGGTTCGAACTGGCGGAGCACGGGCACGACGACCTCTGAAGACGCGCTGTCGAAGTCCTCGTCGACGGCACCGGCTTCGATCGGAAGGTTGACCGTGAAGCCTGCGCCCGGCTCCGCGTCCGATCTCGTCGGCCGCGCCGGTCCCGGATAGATACGGGTACTGGTGTGTCGAGACGATAGAGCACGTGCGGATCGGCTTCGAAACATGTGCTGCGTGCCGTTGCCGTGATGGACGTCGTAGTCGACGATGCGCGACTTTGCCGCACCGTGCGCGCGCGCATGCGCCGCGCCGACGGCGACGTTGTTGTAGAGGCAGAAGCCCATCGCGCGGCCGCGCTCGGCGTGGTGGCCCGGCGGCCGGACGAGGGCAAACGCTGAATGACTCCGTCGTCGCCATCACTCGTTCGACGGCGCTCAACGACCGCACCCGCGGCGAGCAGCGCGACTTCCTGCGAATCAGCCGAGGTGTAGGTGTCGGGATCGAGCTGCCGCGCCTGTCCGCGCGTCTTGAGAATCATCGCGAGGTATTCCCCGCTGTGCACGCGGGTCAGCTGTTCGTGCGTGGCCTCGCGCGGGGCAACGACTTCCACGCCGCGGTCGCGCCAGCGAGCCGCCGCCGCTCGAGGACCCGGCGCGTTCGGGCCGCTCGCGGCCCGGCGGGTTTTCGTGATCGGCGAATCGCTCGGTGTTGAACAGGGTCAGCGGCATGGATTGGGACGTCATCCTACCGCGAAGCGTGGGCTTGACTGAACCGCCTATTGCTGTGACCTGGCAGCCGTAAGCGTGACGCCGACGCGGCGGGCCAGCTTCGATTCGAAGTCCGCGAGGGTGAAGCCGAAGCGCTCGACCGCCTGATCGATCGACTGTCCGGCGTCGAGATCCTGGAGCAGCTGGGCGATGCCCACGGCGCTGATGCGCTCCATCAACACCGAAGCGGCAAAGAAGCTCTCCGCGTAGGCGACGGTTGCCTGGCGTTCGTTCAGCTCGGCCTGAAGCTGCCTGGCGCAGCGCCGACAGCGGCACGAACAGGCGATACCTGGCGAGCGCCCGCTCCACTGCCGCGGCGTCGTAGCCTCGAAATGCATGGCGAGCCTCTTCGCTGAGCCACGCCGGCAGGTTGCGCGACGCGACGCTGCGCAGCATCGCGTGCGTCAGCTCGTGGGTCAGCAGGCGATCGAACTCGGGCAGGTTCTGAAGCGCGCCCTTGACCGGCAGACGGATTTGTCCGTCGAACCCGCCACCCGCCCATTCCGGCGCCCCGGTGATGTCGTGAAATTGTTTCTGGCGTAGAGAATGACGTTGATCGAATTGCTCGATAGGCGCCGATCACCTTGCCGATTCGCCAGAAGGCGTTGCCCAGCACCGTGGTGGCGCGTGACGCCAGCTTCTGCTCGACCGGCCCCCGAACATCACGACAAAGCGGTCGTCCTTGACGCTCTGAAAGCTGCTGTAGGTGGACGCTTCGTTTTTCCAGGCGTCGAGCCGCTGCTTCATTCCTCCGGGTTCCCGGGCGCGTGCTTCAGCGCCGCCTCGTAGGTCTTGATCGCGAGGTCGAGGTCGCCGACGCGGTAGGCAATCTGGCCGAGCAGCGTGGCCGCCTGATGAGAGTGGGTTCGGCCTGCAGCGCCTTCTGCAGAAACGAGGTGGCGTCCTGGTCGCGGCCCTGGAGATGCGCCGCCATGCCGGCGCCCATGTTGAGTTCCGGATCGCGCGGCCGCATCGTCAGCGCTTCGCGAAACGCCGATGCCGCCTTGTCGGCGTCACCGCGTTCGACCGCCTGCCATCCCGTCTCTGCGAGCCGACTGACCGTCGTCCTGCGCCGCCGCCGGTGGTGCAGCGGTGAAGAGGACGACGAAGATGGATGCTAGCGCGGACAGCTGCCGCATGCTCCGGCCAAAGCAACGGATATGCCCGCTCGCGAAGGACGCGTCGACCAGTCACGACGCATGGAAGTGCTCGGCGAGGTTACGGAACGGTCGGCCCGAACCCAAACCTGTAATAACGATCTCACTCACCGAATCAGCTCCAGCGCCCGCGCCTCGAGCGTGGCCAGGCGCGCCTCGAGCGTACGGCGCGCACTTTCCAGTTCGTCGTCGGATGCCCCGGACGCGATTTCGATCGGCTCGCCGATCGCAATGCCAACGGTGCGAGAACGGCTTCGGAATCTGCGTCCGGTCCCAGCTGCTGCAGCGTCCAGTGACGGCTCGGCTTCGAGGTGAAACGGCAGCACCGGATTGCCGGTCGCCTTGGCGAGCCACACGGCGCCCGGCTGCGCGACGCGCGCCGGACCGCGCGGGCCGTCGAGCGTGAACCCGGCCGGCTTGCCGGCCGCCATGTCGCGCTTCAGCTGCAGCAGCGCCTTCGCGCCGCCGCGCGACGTCGATCCGCGCGCCGTGCCGTAGCCGAAGCGCTCGATGATGCCGGCGATCCACTCGCCGTCGAAGTTCTCGCTCGTGATGACGACGATGCCGCGGCGGCGGAAGTAGTAGGTGGCCGGCAGAATGCGGCCGTGCCAGAACGCCATGATCGGCTGGCGGCCGCCTGCGCGATCGCCGTCGAAGTGCTCGAGCGCCTTCGGTCCGCCAGCGGAGCGTCGACGCCGAGCGCGCGCGATCGAGCGCGATAGCCGACCGCGGACGATCGCGGCGGCCTCGCAGGCGCTTCGAGCCGCGACGCGCGCCAGTCGAGCGGCGTGCACGAGCTCACGCGGATTCGCAGTCGATCACCGACTCGCTGACGAGCTTCGTGAGCTTGCCGTTCACGAACGTCATCAGGTCGACGAACTGCGTGTCGGCCTGCGCGCTGGCCTGCGCGCCCTTCAGCATGATCGAGCAGAACGGGCAGGCGGTGACGACGGTGTTGGCGCCGGTCGCCTGCAGCTGCTTGAAGCGGACGTCGCTGATGCGCGATGCCGGGCTCCTCTTCCTTGTCGGCGAACAGCAGGCCGCCGCCGGCGCCGCAGCAGAACGGGTTGTCGCGGTTGCGCTCGGGCTCCTTGATGTCGGCGCCGAAGCGCGTCGAGCAGCGCGCGCGGCTCGTCGACCTTGCCGGCGTAGCGTCCGAGGTAGCACGGGTCGTGGAACGTGACGATCGCGTCGCTGCGCTCGGCTGACGCCGTCGCGCCGCATCGTCGCGCGTCAGCTCCTCGACGAACACCGACGAGTGGACGATCTCGACCTCGTAGCCGAACTTCCGGTAGTCGTCGCCGATCGTCTTCACGCAGTGCGGGCACGACGTGAGGATCTTCTTCGGGCCGGCGGCCTTCAGGTCCTCGATGTTGCGCGTTCGCCAGCTCCTGGAACATGTACTCGTTGCCGGTGCGCTTGGCCGGATCGCCGGTGCAGCGCTCCTTCGACAGCACGCCGAACTTCACGTCGCTGCGCGCGCAGGATGCTCGAACAGCGACCGCAGCGACTTCTGGAAGTCGGCGTCGAACGAGCCGGCGCAGCCGAGCCACACCAGCACGTCGTGCCTGGCCGGATCGAACGTCTCGAGCGCCGGCCGACTGCACGAACTTCGTGCGCTGGTCGTAGCCGAGCCCCCAGATGTTGCTGCGGCGCTCGAGGTTGTTGTACATCGCGCCGAGATAGTCGGGCGCGTCGCCGTTCGAGACCAGCCCGCGCCGCGAGCCGATCAGGATCGGCAGGTGCTCGATGCCGACCGGGCACTGGTTCTCGCAGGCGCCGCAGGTCGTGCACTGCCACAGCACCTTCTCGCTGTAGACCTCGCCGAGCTTCGTGCTCGCGCTCGCCCGCGAGCAGCGCCTCCTGCGTCTGCAGGATGATCGTCTTCGGGTTCAGCTCCTTGCCGGCGCCCCACGCCGGGCAGTTCACCTGGCAGCGTCCGCACTCGACGCACGTGAACGCGTCGAGCACCGATCTTGCTGCCGAGATCCTTCACCGTCTCGAGCCCGACCTGCTCCTTCTCGAAATCCAGGTTCGGCAGGTTGCCGAGCTCGGGCGACTTCAGGAACACCGTGATCGGCGACAGCACGAGGTGGAAGTGCTTCGACGCCGGAATCAGCGCCATGAACGCGAGGATGACGAGCGCGTGCACCCACCAGTTCACGCGCGCCGCCGATCGTCGCCTCGTCGAGCCGGAACGTCGAGCAGGAACGTGACCATCAGCGTCGCGATGAACAGCGCGATGACGATCGACTCGATCGACACGCTTCGTCGCCGAGCGCCGACCGGCCGGACGAACGCGCGGCGGATCAGCAGGTAGCAGGATGCCGACGAGCACGGCGACCGCGAACGGCGTCAGCGCCAGCGCGGTAGGCGTGGAACCAGCCGGCGTGCGGTCAGGTCGACGATGCCGAGGCCGTAGAGGAACTCGACCGACGTGTAGCCGCCGAACGCGACGAAGCCCCAGAACACGAACGCGTGCATCAGGCCGGCGACCGGCCGCTCGCGGATCGTCCGCGCGCTGCAGCGACGACGTCGACGAGGAAGCGGCTGACGCGGAACCGGAGGTTGATCGAGGGAGAACGTGTTGGGCGCGGCGGCGATCAGCTGGACGCGCGCGCGCCACCTGCGCCGCGAAGGCGCCGACGAACGCCAGGAACAGCAGCCAGAAGCGCGAGCGTGGCATCACAGCGATCAGCGCAGAATCGCGATGCGTCAGGCTCTGCGTTCATGCCGGCTCTTACCGCGGCGATGATCGCCGGCACGATCTCGAACAGGTCGCCGACGATGCCGTAGTCGGCGACCTCGAAGATCGGCGCGTCGGGATCCTTGTTGATCGCGACGATCGTGCTCGAGCCCTTCATGCCGACCAGATGCTGAATCGCGCCGGAGATGCCGAGCGCGAGATACAGCTTCGGCGCGACGGTCTGGCCCGAGCTGCCGACCTGGCGCTCCATCGGCAGCCAGCCGGCGTCGCAGATCGGCCGCGACGCGGCGATCTCGGCGCCGAGCGCCTCGGCGAGCTGCTGCGCGATCGCGATGTTCGCCTGCTCCTTGATGCCGCGGCCGACCGAGACGATCCGCTCGGCCTGCGACAGATCGACGGCCTGCTTCGCCTGCTGGAACGGCGCCTCCGGCTTCTGGCGAATCGCCGACGGCGTCGACGTCGACGGTCAGCGCGCGCACCGGCGCCGGCGACGCGCCCTTCGCCGCCTGGTCGGCGCGAAACGCGCCGATCTGGAACGTGACGAAGTGCGGCGCCGGCCCCTGCGGCACGACGTCGGCGGTCAGCTTGCCCTGGAACATCGGCCGCACGAACGCCGGCTCGCCGCCGGCGCTCTTGATCGCCGGTGACGTCGGTGACGAGCGCGCGGTCGAGGCGCGCCGCCAGCTTCGGCGCGAAGTCGCGCGTCTGGTAGGTGTGCGGCAGCAGCACGTAGCGTCGGCGACGAGCTGCGCGATCGCCTGCCTGCAGCGCCGCGGTGAAGCCGTCCGGCGTGTACGGCTCGAGCGCCGCGTGCTCGACGGTGACGACTTCCTGCACCTGCGCGGCGGCCAGCTCCGCGGCCACGGCCGCCGACGCTGACGCCGGCGCACGAGGACGGCGATCGGCGCGCCGTGGCCGCGCCAGCTGCTGCGCGCCGACGATCGTCTTCCCAGCGTCGCGCGATTGAGCTTGCCGTCGCGCTGTTCGGCGATGACGAGAATCATGCAGATGCACCCGCGCTTCTTCGCGCAGCCTGCGCGACCAGCTCCTTCGCCGCTTCGGCCGGCGAGCCGCCGATGATCTGCGTCTTCTTCGCCTTCTCCGGCACGTAGAGGCTGACGATCTTCTGCTGCGCGGCCGACGCCGCGCGCGGCGCGGCGACCTTGCGGATCTCTTTCTTCTTCGCCGCCATGATGCCCTTGAGCGTCGCGTAGCGCAGCTGGTTGATGCCGCTCTGAATCGTCAGCACCGCCGGCAGCGGCATCGCGACCCACTGGAACCAGCCGCCTTCGAGCTCGCGCTTGACGCGCAGCGTCGCCGCCGTCCGACCTGCACTTCCATGATGATCGTCGCGTGCGGCAGGCCGAGCCGCTCGGCGAGGATGACGCCGATCTGCGCGAAGCCCTGGTCGTCGGACTGCAGCCCGGTGAGGACGAGGTCGAACTGCTCGTCCTTCATCGCCGCCGGCCAGCGCGCCGGCGATCGACGAACGCGTCGGCGCTCGCCAGCGCGTCGTCCTCGACGTGGATGGCGCGGTCGGCGCCGCGCGCCAGCGCCTCGCGGATGCACCTGCGCGACGCGCGCCGGGCCGGCCGAGCAGACGACGACCTCGCCGCCGTGCTTCTCCTTGAGCCGCAGCGCCTCTTCGAGCGCGTAGGCGTCCGGCTCGTTCATCTCGAAGCTGGCGTCCTGCTCGCGAATCCAGGTCTTGTCGTCGTTCAGGCGCGGCTGCCACTCGCGGGTCGGGACCTGCTTGATGCAGACGGCGATCTTCATCGGCGGCTCCGACCGGCATTCATAGCGCTTGAACAGCAGCGCGCGCGTTGGTGCCGCCGAAGCCGAACGAGTTCGACAGCGCGTAGCTGATCGCCATCGGCGCGCGCCGTGTGCGGCACGTAGTCGAGATCGCAGTCCGCGATCCGGGATGATCGAGGTTGATCGTCGGCGGCGCCATCTGGTGGTAGACGGCGAGCACGGTGATGCCGGCCTCGAGGCCGCCGGCCGCGCCGAGCAGGTGCCCGGTCATCGACTTGGTCGACGACACCGCCAGCTTCGTGCGCGTGATCGCCGAAGCAGCGCTTGATGGCGAGCGTCTCGATCGCGATCGCCGTGCGGCGTCGACGTGCCGTGCGCGTTGATGTAGTCGACCTCGGCCGGCGTCGACGCCGGCGCTCTCGATGCGCCGCGCCCATCGACGCGGAACGGCGCCGTCGCCGTCCTCGGACGGCGCCGGTGATGTGATACGCGTCGGCCGACATGCCGTAGCCGACGAGCTCGGCGTAGATCTGCGCGCCGCGCGCGCTGCGCGAGCTCGAGTTCCTCGAGGATCAGCACGCCGGCGCCCTCGCCGACGATGAAGCCGTCGCGATCCTTGTCGAACGGACGGCTCGCCCGCTCGGGCTCGTCGTTGCGCGTCGACAGCGCGCGCAGCGCCGCGAATCCGCCGACGCCCATCGGCGTGATCGCCGCCTCCGATCCGCCGGCGATCATCGACGTCGGCCGTCGCCGCGCCGGATGATCTCGAAGGCGTCGCCGATCGCGTGCGCCGACGCCGAGCAGGCGGTGCACGTCGCCGAGTTCGGGCCCTTGGCGCCGAAGCGGATCGACACCTGGCCGGCGGCGAGGTTGATGATGGCCGACGGAATGAAGAACGGCGAGATCTTGCGCGGGCCGCCCTCGAGCAGCGCCTTGTGCTCGCGCTCGATCGTGGTGAACCCGCCGATGCCCGACGCGATGAAGACGCCGACGCGCGGCGCCGATCTCCGGCGTGATCTGTCAGCGCCGGCATCGTCCATCGCGAACTGCGACGCGGCGATCGCGTACTGGATGAAGACGTCCATCTTCTTGACGTCTTTCTTCTCGATGAACTGCAGCGGGTCGAAGCCCTTGACCTCGCCCGCGATGCGCGTCGAGAACTGCGGTCGCGTCGAACTTGCGTGATCGGGCCGATGCCGCTCTGCCCGGCGCACGAGCGCCGCCCAGTTCGCCTCGGTCCCGATGCCGAGCGACGACACCAGGCCGATGCCCGTGACGACGACTCGCCTGCTCATGTCGCCTCGCGTCAGCCCGGCGTCTACTTCTTGGTCTTGGCGTGCGACTCGATGTACTCGACGGCTTCCTTGACGCGCGTGATCTTCTCGGCGTCCTCGTCGGGAATCTCGATGCCGAACTCCTCCTCGAACGCCATCACGAGCTCGACGGTGTCGAGCGAGTCGGCGCCGAGGTCGTCCACGAACGACGCGTCCGGCGTCACTTCTTCTTCGTCGACGCCCGAGCTGCTCCACGATGATGCTCTTGACTTTGTCGGCTACGGCCATTCAATCCTCCTACGCTGCAGTCGTACATCCCGCCGTTGACGGCCAGAACGTGCCCTGTAATATACGCTGCCTCGTCCGACGCAAGAAAGCACGCCGCCGCCGCCACATCGTCCACGCGTGCCGAGGCGGCCGAGCGGAATCTGCGCCGCCCAGTCGACCTGCGCCTTCTCGGCGATCGCGCGCGTCATGTCGGTGTCGATCATGCCCGGGCGCGATCGACGTTCACCGTGATCGCCGCGCGACGCCACCTCGCGCGCCAGCGCCTTGGCGAAGCCGATCAGCCCGGCCTTCGACGCCGCGTAGTTGGTCTGCCCGGCGTTGCCCATCTGCCCGACGACCGAGCTGACGGCGATGATGCGGCCGCCGCGCTGCTTCAGCATCGGCCGCATCGCCGCCTGCGCCAGCGTGAACGTCGCGGTCAGGTTGGTCGCGATCACCGCGTCCCAGTCCTCGCGCTTCATCCGCATCAGCAGCTGATCGCGGGTGATGCCGGCGTTGCTGACGACGATGTCGAGCCGGCCGTGCCGCTCGACGATGTCGCCCGGCAGCCGCTTCGACGCGCCGCGGTGTCGGTGACGTCGAGCGCCAGCGCCTCGGCCCGCCGGCCGCGCGACGATCGCGCCGGCGCGTCGCTCGGCGTTGTCGCCGCGCGCCGCGGCGACGACGGTCGGCGCCCTGCTCGGCGAGCCGCGTCGGCGATCGCGCGCGCCGATGCCGCGCGACGCACCGGTCACGAGCGCCACTTTGCCCGTGAGATCGAACATGTCTGATGAGCGCGAGCCGTCAGGCGAGCGCCGTTCGACCGCCGCCAGATCGTCCGGGACTGCCGAAGCTGACGACCGTCGCGTCGCGATGAATCTTGCGCACCAGGCCGCTCAGCACCGTGCCGGGACCCACCTCAACATACGTTGTGACGCCTTCCGACGCAAGGCGCTCGCACGACCGCTTCCCACCGCACCGGCGACGACACCTGCGCGACCGAGCGCCTCGATCGCGCGCGGCGCGGTCGCGTTTCGGCTCGGCGTCGACGTTGGCGACGATCGGCACGCGCGGGTCGTGCGCGCGTCGAGCGCGCGCAGCTCCGGCGCCAGGCGATCCTCGGCCGGCTTCATCAGCGCGCAGTGGAACGGCGCGCTGACCGGCAGCGGAACGACGCGCCTGGCGCCGAGCGCCTTGGCGCGCTCGCCGCGCGCGCGCGACCGCGTCGCGCGCGCCGGCGATCACGACCTGCCCGCCGCCGTTCAGGTTCGCCGGGCTGACGACCTCGCCCTGCGGCGGCCTCGCGCGCACGCCTGCGCGACCTGTGTCCGCGTCGAGGCCGAGGATCGCCGCCATCGCGCCTGTCGCCGACCGGCACCGCCTCCTGCATGTAGCGGCCCGCGCCGCCGCACGATCGCGCAGCGCGTCGGCGAACGCGAACGTGCCCGGCGGCGACGTTGGCCGAGTATTCGCCCAGGCTGTGGCCGGCGACGAACGCCGGCGTCAAGCCCGCGCGACTCGAGCAGCCGGTACGCCGCGATGCTGACGGCGAGAATCGCCGGCTGCGTGTTCTCGGTCAGCGTCAGCTGATCCTCGGGGCCGTCGAAGATGAGCGCGGCTCAGCGGCTCGCCGAGCGCGGCGTCGGCCTCGTCGAACGTGTCGCGGCAGATCGGATACGCGTCGGCCAGCGCCTTGCCCATGCCGACCTTCTGCGATCCCTGTCCGGGAAAGATGAACGCGATCACTGGCTGGCGGCACCGCGCGCGGCGGCGATGTCCCGCTCGACGCGCTCGATGAAGCGCTGCGACGCGAAGCGGTAGGCCATGGCGACGGCGTTGCGCACGGCCTTGGCGCTCGATCGGCCGTGGCCGACGATCGGCGACGCCGGCCGACGCCGAGCAGCGGCGCGCCGCCGTACTCCGAGTAGTCGACGCGCCGGCGGAAGTGCCGCAGCGCGCGCCGCGTCAGCAGCGACCCGACGCGCATCGTGATCGTGCTCGACAGCTCCTCGCTCGAGCAGCTCCTCGACCACTTCGACCAGACCCTCGCTGATCTTCAGCGCGACGTTGCCGGTGAACCCGTCGCAGACGATGACGTCGGCGTCGCCGCTGTAGACGTCGCGCGCCTCGACGTTGCCGATGAACGACAGCGGCGAGGCTCTTGAGCAGCCGGTGCGCCTCGCGCGTCAGCTCGTTGCCCTTGGTCGCTTCCTCGCCGATCGACAGCAGGCCGACGCGCGGCGACTCGATGCCGAACGCCACCCGCGCGTAGACCGCTGCCCATCACCGCGAACTGCAGCAGGTGCTGCGGCCGGCATTCGACGCTGGCGCCGACGTCGAGCAGGACCGCCGGGCTGCCGCGCGCGTCGGAATCGTCGCCGCCAGCGCCGGCCGATCGACGCCCGGCAGCATGCCGAACGCGCGCGTGCGCGGCCATCACCGTCGCGCCGGTGTGCCCGGCGCTGAACAGCGCCGCCGCCTCGCCGCGCGCCACGCGTCTCGGCGGCGACTCTGATCGAGGCGCCGCGGCTTGCGGCGCAGCGCGGCGGCCGGCGATTCGTCCATGGCGACGACCTCGCGCGCGTCGACGACCCGCACCCGGTCGCGGTCGAAGTCGTCGTGACGTGTCAGCTCGGCTGTCGATAACGCCGCGCCGGCACCGACCAGCAACGACGCCGAGATCGAAGTGCCGCGCCGCGCGCGAGCGCGCCGTCGACGACGTGGCCGCGGCGCATGGTCGCCGCCCATCGCGTCAACGGCAATCCAGATCATCGAGTGGACGCAGCCGCGGGGCTTTTGCTACTCTTCGTCAACGGCGCGCGCCTGACGGCCGCGGTAGTACCCGCAGTTCGAGCAGACGCGGTGCGGCGGCTTCGGCTCGTGGCAGTGCGGGCATTCGCCGAGACCGGCCGCCTTCAGCGCGTCATGCGTCCGGCGCTTGGCCGTCCGCGTCTTCGAGTGTCGTCGTTTTGGATTCGGCATCGTCAGGTCCTTCTGTCCAGTTGGCGACTTCCACGTTCAGCTTCGGCCTGAGCGCCTTCAGTGCGGCCAGCCGAGGATCGTCCAGATCGCGCTTGCAGTCGCAGGTGACGCGGTTGAGGTTCGTGCCGCAGTCCGGGCACAGCCCCTGGCACGCGTCGCTGCACAGCGGCTTCATCGGCAGCGACAGGTAGAACTGCTCGCGCATCAACTGACCGAGGTCGATCTCGTCGTTCTCGTAGAACGCGGTCGAGAAATCGTCCTCGTCGAGTTCGTGCTCGCCGTCCGCCGCTGTTCACGAGCGTGCGGCGCATACCGCAGGTCGAACGCCGCATCCACCGGCACGGACGAACGGCTCGAGGCAGCGGCTGCACGGCAGTTCCAGTGCGGTCTGAACGCCGCCGGTGAGCTGAAAGTGCTGCTTGTCCTTGCGGATGTCAAAGGCCAGCGCGACCGGCGCGACCACCCGAAAACTGTCGTCAGCCGGAAACGCGTCCGCCGGGTAAGCCTTCTCGTACCGCTCGTGCGGCGTCCGGATCCGGCTCAGATCCAACAACATGGAACCTCTCAATATACCATGTCGAGGGTCGGTTGTTGGTTGGCGGACTGCTAGGTCGATGGCCCAGGGCTTGGGAATGTAGATCTGCTCGAACAGCCTGACGGCGTAGCGATCGGTCATGCCGGCGATGAAAGTCGCGCGTGGCGGCGTCGAGGCCTTCGGCCTCGATCGTCCGGCGATCGAGGAACTCGTCCGGGCGCTCGCGCACCTTCTCCCACAGCCCGCTCAGGATGCCGGTCGCCTTCCGGAACTCGGCGGTGGCGATGACGTTCTCGTAGACCGCGTCGAACAGGAAGCTCCGCAGCGCGAGCATGGCGCTGCAGCACGCGCTCGCTCATGCGGATTTCGGTCAGGCCGCCGGCCAGCGTCTCGGTGACGACGTCCTTGACCAGCGTGGCGATCCGCGCCGACGACGAGGCGCCGAGGATCGTCGACCGGATCGGCGCGGCAGGTCCTCCGGCTGCAGCAGGCCCGGCGCGCGTCGCATCGTCGATGTCGTGGTTGACGTAGGCGATCGAGATCGGCGACGCGCATGATCTGGCCTTCGACGGTGCTCGAGCGCGATGCTCGGCGGCATGCCGACCGGCGCGCCCGACTTCCCTTTCGAGTGCTTGCGCGATGCCGTCGCGCACTTCCCACGTCAGGTTCAGCCCGCGGCCGTCGTTCTCGAGCACGTCGACGATGCGCAGGCTCTGCTCGTAGTGGTTGAAGCCGCCGGGCATCAGCGCGTCGATGACGCGCTCGCCGGCGTGGCCGAACGGCGTGTGCCCGAGATCGTGGCCGAGCGCGATCGCTTCGGTCAGCTCCTCGTGCAGCCGCAGCACCTTGGCGATCGTCCGCGCGATCTGCGACACCTCGAGCGTGTGCGTGAGGCGCGTGCGGTAGTGATCGCCGGTCGGCGCGAAGAAGACCTGCGTCTTGTGCTTCAGCCGGCGGAACGCCTTGCAGTGGATGATGCGGTCGCGATCGCGCTGAAACGCCGGCCGGACGTCGTCCTCGGCTTCGGCGCGGAGGCGGCCGCGCGAGTCGGCGCTCTTGGCCGCCTGCGGCGCGAGGATCTCGCGCTCGCGCTGCTTCGAGCTGTTCGCGAATCGTCGGCACGGTCGAACTGCCCTTAGTCGCGTGATCTCGCGCAGAAAGCTCGTGCCGTGCGCGAGGCGCTCGACGCCGAAGATCTCGGCCAGCGTCTGGCCGAGATCGGCAAACGTCGTCCGCGTGCCGAGGTCGACGCCGGCCCGCACGCGCGGCGCCGGCGACGAGCAGCGGCACGTACTCGCGCGAATGATCGGTGCTCGGCGTCGTCGGATCGTTGCCGTGATCGGCCGTGACGACCAGCAGATCGTCGGCGCGCAGCGACGGCAGCAGCGCGGCCAGCCGCGCGTCGAACCGCTCGAGGTTGGCGCGCGTAGCCGCGCGACGTCGTTGCGGTGGCCGTACTGCGTGTCGAAGTCGACGAGGTTGGCGAAGATCAAGCCCGCGCGGTCAGCCGCCATCTGCCGCTCGACCTGGTCCATGCCGTCGTCGTCGCTCGCCGTGTGGACGGCCGCGCGTGATGCCGCGGCCGGCGAACAGATCCTCGATCTTGCCGATGGCGACGACCGGCAATGCCGGCCGCCTTCAGCGCGATCGAGCAGCGTCTCGCCGCGCGGCGGCAGCGCGTAGTCGCGGCGGTTGGCGGTGCGCTTGAAGCTGCCCGGCGCGCCGACGAACGGCCGCGCGATGACGCGCCCGACGCCCAGGCCCTCGCCGACCAGCTCGATAGGCGATCTCGCAGGCGCGGTAGAGCTCGGCGATCGGGACGATCGTCCTCGTGCGCGGCGATCTGAAAGACGCTGTCGGCCGACGTGTAGACGATGAGCGCGCCGGTCCGCATGTGCTCGGCGCCGAGCTCGTCGATGATCTCGCGTGCCCGGACGCGGCCTTGTTGCCGAGCACGCCGCGGCCGGTCGCGCCGCGAGAACTCTGCGATGATCTCGGCGGGAAAGCCGTTCGGGAAACGTCGGGAACGGCGCGATCGAGCACGATGCCCATCATCTCCCAGTGGCCGGTGACCGAGTCCTTGCCGGCCGACGCCTCCGCCATGCCGGCCGAAGGCGCGCGCCGGCGACGCTCGACGCGGCTGCTCCAGCCGATGTCGACGAGCCGATCGAGGCCGAGCGACCGCGAAGCGTCGGCAGTGCGAGCGGCACCGCGCGCGGCGATGTTGCCGAGCGTGTTGCTGCCCTGGTCGCCGTATGCCGGCAGCGTCGGGCAGCTCGCCGATGCCGACGCTGTCGAGGACGATGACGATGGCGCGGCGTGAACGGCGATGGCACGCCGCTACGGATGCGAGAAGTAGTTCGAGACCGACTTCGGCGTCTTGATCGCGGCAATCGCGTGCTTGAAGATCATGTGATCGGCGCCGTTCTGCTCGATGATCACGCGCGAAGCGATCGAAGTTCTTGATGCGCCCTTCGAGCTCGCTGCCGTCCATCATGCGGATGGTGACGGTCAGCTTCTCGCGCCGGACGTAGTTGAGGAATACGTCCTGGATGTTCGGGCTGGCTTTGCTGTCGGGCATTACTCGCGACATGCTCTCGGTGCGGCTTCTGACGGACAGGTCACTGCCGGGGGGCGACGCCAGCCGAATGTCGAGAAACTGGAGGACGCGGGCGATGGTCGACGCGCGATTCGCCCGGTCCGTCGAACCAGGTTAGATTAGGCTCTTTGCGGAACCAGATCAACTGCGCGGCGCGCGTAGCGCCGGTTCTCCTGCGCGATGAGCGCGCGCGTCGCCGCCTCGTCGCGTACGCCGTGCAGGTGCTCGAGCGCCTGACGGTACACGAGCCCGCCGAACGGCCGCGCGGTCTCCGGCATCGCCGCGCGCGAGCAGCGCCCGGATCTCGTCCGAGCAGCCCGCGCGCGAACTGCTCGTCGACGCGGCGGGTCACGCGCTCCGAGATCTGCGCCGCCGGCAGGCGCAGCGCCGATCGCGCACGACGTCGACGTCGGGCAGCGGCGACGCGGTGTCGGCGAAGTGCGCGGTCAGCGGACGGCCGGTCAGGAAGTAGACCTCCAGCGCGCGCACGAGCCGCTTCAGGTCGCGCGGCTGGATGCGACGCGCCGACGCCGGATCGACGCGCCGCAGCATCCGGTGCAGGAACGTCGACGCCTCGCGCGCGCCGGCGATCGCCTCGAGCCGCTGCGCGCAGCGCGATCGTCGCGCCCGGGCCCGGAAACAGGCCGCGCGTCAGCGCGCGGTAGTAGAAGCCCGTCCCGCCGGCCAGAATCGGCAGCCGGCCGCGCGCGTGGATGTCGCGGACGAGCAGACTGCCGCGTCGCGCGCGTAGCTGCGCGGCGGTGTATTCGTCGGTCGGATCGACGATGTCGATCAGATGGTGCGGGATGCCGCGGCGCTCGGCCGGCGCAATCTTGTCGGTGCCGATGTCGAATCCGCGATAGACGGCCGTCGAATCGCAGTTGATGATCTCGCCGTCGTAGCGCTCGGCGACGCGCCAGCGCCAGCGCGCTCTTGCCGGTCGCGGTCGGACCCGAGGATCGCGACGACGACCGGCGGCGTCACGGCACGCGCGAACGAGCACGTAGACGATGAACGCGACCAGCAGGATCAGCGAGCCCGAGCTGCTGCGGTCGGCGTCACCGCGGGCGTTTCGTTGTAGAAGAACGTGACGGTGAAGAACGCCTTGTCCGACGGATACTCCGGCGGCAGCGGCTGCGTCGGATTCGACGCCGACAGCGCGCCGAACGCGGCGTTGTTGAACGCGTCGATCGGGCACGGGCCGACGACCGTCGAGATCGGTGATCGAGCCGTCCTTGTGCACGTTGAACGTGATGACGACGTGCCCCTTCATCGACATCGCGGCGTACGGGATGAACCAGTTGCGCTTCACCTGCGCGATGAAGCGGCGAATCCACGGACCGAACTCGACGCCCTTGGTGTCGAACTGGATCTCGGGCCGAACTGTCCGCCGCCGCCGCCCTGGTTGTCGAACTGACTCGTTCTGGATGTAGCGCTGCAGGTTGCGCAGCGCGTCGCCGAGCGACCCGCCCGGCGTGGTCGCCCGCCCGTTGGTGTTCGACTGGTCGACTGCGATTCGAGGCACGGCATCTGCAGCGGCGACTGCGAGTCCGGCGCTTGATCGGACGAGTCCGGCGTCGTGTTCTCCGCGCGGCTTGCTGTCCGCGGGCTCGGGCTGCGGTCCGCGGCCCGCGCGCCGCCTGCTCGCGCATCGCGTCGACGCGCTCCGGCGCTGTTGCCGCGGCTGATACGGCAGCGGATTGGTCGGCCGCTCGGCGCGCTCGGCGCGTGCGCGCGCTGCGCGATCGATGTCCGACAGTTCGGCGCGATCCGGCGGCTTCGGCGGCCGGCCGATCCACGCGCGGCTGCACGAACACGAACCGTGCCGGCTCCTGCTGCGCGCTGCTGCTGAGCCAGGAGCATGCGCTGTCGCCGCGCTGCCGGCGTCCTCCGGAAAGAGCCGCGGCATCGAGCAGGATGACGATCACCACCACCAGGTGGGCGATGATCGAGAGGAGGACGCCTTCGCGCCAGGAGATGACGCGCCCGATCGTCGGTATGTCGGGCCGATAGTCCTCGAAATCGAAATACATCAGGTACTTACAGCAGTATATCAGGCGAAGACTGGGGCTCGCAGGGCTACGCCGCGACGCCCTGAGCCGTCGAGCGCCGCGAGCTTCGTCGCGCCGTATACAGAAAGACGATGCCGAAGGTCAGCGGGACGGCAGAAATGCGTCTCGAAATCCGGCTTGTCGCAGGATTGTCACAAACTCGTCGGGCGTCGCGAACGCGCCGACCGACGCCGGCAGGTAGCCGTAGGCGGCGTCGTGCCGGGACAGGGCGCGGCCGATGACGCGGAAGCACGGTGCGAAGATACCAGAGGTAGAGCGGACGGACGATCGGCGCGGTCGGGAATGGCGAACTCGAGGATGGCCAGGCGTCCGCCGGCCGCCATGACGCTCGCGCATCTCGCGACACGCGCGGCGCGTGTCCTCGACGTTGCGAATCCCGAAACCGATCGTCACGGCATCGACGGACCCATCGGCTGCGGGAATCCGCGTCGCATCGCCGCGCACCAGCCTGACTCTGCGGTCAAGCTGACGCTGACGGAGCTTCCGCAGGCCGACCCGCAGCATCGCGCCGGCGAAGTCGACGCCGACGCACGCGACGCGGCGCCGGTCGATCGCTGTGCCGCCGCAGCGATCGCCAGGTCGGCCGTGCCCGTGCACAGGTCGAGGACGCGTCTCCCGCCCGGTCAGCTGCGAGCGACCGAATCGCGCGCCGGCGCCACCAGCTGGTCGATGCCGGCGCTGAGCAGGTGGTTGAGGAAGTCATAGCGCTCGGCGATGCGCGTCGAACATGCCCGCGATCCTGGCCGGGCGATTTGAAGGGCTCGATCACAGATCGATGCAATCACCAACGACCAACTGGCAACAACCAGCCACTATCGGCTCGTCGTCCCGGTCCATTGCGGGATACAGCTCGTGCTCGAAGCCGAGCGCCGGACAGGATCTTGCCGGCCATGAAGTCGGCGAGGTCGTCGAGCGTCTTCGGCAGCTGGTAGAACGCCGGCATCGCCGGCAGGATCATCGCGCCGGCTTCCGCGCACAGCACCATGTTGCTGCAGCTGCGGCAGGCTCATCGGCGTCTCGCGCGGCACGATGACGAGGCGGCGCTGCTCCTTCAGCATCACGTCGGCGGCGCGCTCGACCAGGTTGCGCGACAGGCCGTGCGCGACGCCGGCCAGCGTCTTCATCGAGCACGGCACGATCGACCATGCCGCGGCAGCCGTGGCTGCCGCTGGCGATCGTCGCGCCGAGATCGCGGTTGCTGTGGAGCGTGACGCTGCCCGGCGCCGACGCCGTCGCCGTAGCTGCTCGGTCAGGATACGGCATCGAGCCGCTCGACCGACGCCTGCGTCGCCGAGCTCGTCGCGCAGCAGCCGGCGGCCGTAGTCGGACACGACCAGCTCGACGTGCACGCCGCGCTCGAGCAGCGCCGCCAGCGTGCGCGTCGCGTAGATCGCGCCGCTCGCGCCGGTGATGGCGATCGCGACCGAGCGGCCGCGCTCACGCCGGCCATAGAGCGACACCGCCAGCACCAGCAGATACAGGATGCCGACGTAGCCGTTCAGATCGAACGCGCGCTTGACCTGCGACAGATCGTCGGCGCGGACGAGCGACTGCTCGTAGACCAGCAGCGCGGCGACGACGGCGACGCCGGCGCAGATAGACGCGGCCGAGCGGCGTCGACGAACGACAGCGCGAGCGAGGCACAGCGACGGCGACGACGTGCATCGCGCGCGAGATCGCGAGCGACGCCGGCACGCCGAACCGCACCGGAATCGACCGCAGGCCGTGCGCGCGATCGAAGTCGAGATCCTGGCAGGCGTAGAGCACGTCGAAGCCGCCGACCCACGTGCCGATCGCGAGCGCGAGCAGCCACGGCTCCCAGCCGCCGCGGCCGCCGACGGCGAGCCAGCCGCCGACCGGCGCCACGGCCATCGCCAGGCCGAGGAACAGCTGCGTCCACGTCGTGTAGCGCTTCGCCAGCGAATACCAGAACACGATCGCGAGCGCGACCGGCGACAGCGCGAAGCACAGCGGGTTCAGCCGCCAGGCCGCGAACGACGAACACGCAGCCGACGCGACGACGACGAACGCGATCGCCTCGCGCGCGACATCATGCGCCGCGCGGCAGCTCGCGATTCGCGGTCCGCGGGTTCAGCGCGTCGATGCGCGCGTCGACGAGCCGGTTGAAGCCCATCGCCGCGCTGCGCGCCGCCACCATCGCGACGAGAATCCAGCCGATCGATCGGCCACGTGATCGGCGACGTGCCGCGCCGCGAGCAGCGCGCCGGCCAGCGCGAACGGCAGCGCGAACACCGAGTGGCTGAAGCGGACGAACGACGCGTAGGTTCGAGTGCGGTCAGCATCATCGCAATCAGGCGGATCCAGCCGGATCTGATCCGGGCCGATGCCGCCCGACCAGGTATTCTTCCACATCGTCGGCGCCGGCGGGATCGTCGACGGCGATCAGCCGCGCGCGCTTGCCCGGCTCGATCGTGCCGTAGTCGGCGTCGAAGCCGAGCGCGCGCGCGCCCTGCCGCGTCGCGCTGTCGAGCAGCGACGCCGCCGGCACCGTCGGCGCCAGCGCCCGCATGGTCGCCAGCTCGGCGAACACGTTCAGGTCCGGCGCGCTCGCCAGGCTGTCGGTGCCGATCGGCGACGCGCACGCCGGACGTCGTAGAAGTCCTCGATCGGCGGCGCGCCGGCGCCGGTGTGGCCGTTGCTGCGCGGGCAGGTGACGAGCGTCGTGCCGCGCGCCGCGAGCCGCGTCGAGATCGCCGGCGTCATCTGCACGCCGTGCACCGCGAGCACGCGCGCGTCGAGGAAGCCGCTGTCGTCGAGAAACTGCACCGGCGATCCGCCCGGCGGCACCCACGCCGGATCCCAGGCGCCGAGCTCCTCGAGCAGCGCGCGCCACGGGCCGCTGCCGCTGCGGATGAACTCGACCTCCTCCGCCGATTCGGACAGGTGGACGCTGCACGGCGCGAACGGGTCGCGATCGATCGCCTGCGCGAATCGCGCGGAACACGAGCGGCGCGACCGAGTACGGCGCGTGCGCCGCCAGGCTGGCGCGGACGCACGCGTCGGTCGGCACCAGCGCGTCGATCTCGCCGCGGCGCCGTCTCGACGAACGTCTCGGCGTCGGCGACGTTGAACCGGATCAGCTCGTAGAACACGACCGCCGCGAGCGGACTGCGCGCCAGCGGCGCGAACGTCACCAGCGTGTTGCTGATGTCGCCGACGACGGCGGTGCCGCACGCGCACGCGCTTCGGCGATGCGCGCGGTCGATCGCGTCGAGGATCTCCGGCGACTGCGGTCGGGCCGCCGCCGCCGCGCCGCCATCACGCCGCGGATCCACGTCGACGAACTCCGAGGCCGGCGGCACCTCGTCGCGCAGGTACGACAGCTCGAGGTGCGTGTGGGCGTTGACCAGGCCCGGCATGCACGCGCGACCTCGCCGAGATCGACCGTCGCGCCGTCATCGAGCGGCGCAGCGGCGCGCGACGCGCGACGATGCGGCCGCGATCGACGGCGACCCAGCCGTCGCGAATCGGCGGCTCGCCGATCGGCACGATCCAGCGGCGTGGTAGCGACATCGAATGCGGCTGGTAGATCGCAGGATCGCAGGATGGATCGCGATCGGAATCGATGCGCGCAGTCTGCTTTGCCGGCCCGGCTGCGCGCCGGATAGTTCGCGCAGCTCGTCGGGCACGCTGGTGTCGCCGTCGGCGCGCGCGGTCGCCAGCTCGAGCATGCGCGGCACGTCGCGCTCGCGGAAGATCGGATCGCCGAGGATGTCGTAGTGCATGTTGCGGCGCTTCGGCGACGAAGCCGGCGTCCTCGATGTTGCGGACGATCTCGACTTCGTCCATGCAGTAGCTGGCGCCGGCGGCGCGGACGACGTTCTCCTCGATCATCACGCTGCCCATGTCGTTGGCGCCGTAGCGCGAGGCTCAGCTGCCCGACCTTGCCGCCCTGCGTCACCCACGACGCCTGCAGGTTGTCGAAGTTGTCGAGCACGATGCGCGCGAGCGCGAGCGTGCGCAGGTAGTCGACGCCGGTCGCTTCGGTGCCGCCGAGCTCGGTGTGCTCCGGCTGATAGCTCCAGGTGATGAACGCCGTGAAGCCGCCGGTCTCGTCCTGCAGGTCGCGCAGCCGCAGCAGGTGCTCGAGCCGCTCCTCGTCGGTCTCGACGGTGCCGTACATCATCGTCGCCGTCGTGCGCAGGCCCGGCGCGGTGCGCGTGGCGCATGACGTCGAGCCATTCGTCGGCGGTCGCCTTGCCGTAGCAGTGCAGCAGCTTGCGCACGCGATCGACGAGGATCTCGGCGCCGCCGCCGGGAATGCTGTCGAGGCCGGCCGCGATCAGCCGATCGATGACCGCCGGCACCGGCAGCTGCGACAGCCGCGACAGGTGGATCACTTCCGGCGGCGACAGCGCGTGCAGCTTGAACGCCGGATAGCGCTGCCTTGACCGCGCGGAACAGATCCTCGTACCACGTCAGCGGCAGGTCCGGGATTGTGGCCGCCCTGCAGCAGCAGCTGGACGCCGCCGACGCGCGATCGTCTCGTCGATCTTGCGGAACAGCTCGTCGAAGCCGAGCACGTAGCCCTCGCGGCGATCCGACCGGCCGGTAGAACGCGCAGAAGTTGCACTTCGCGACGCAGACGTTCGTGTAGTTGACGTTGCGGTCGATGATGTAGGTGACGACGCCGTCCGGATGCTTGCGCGCGCGGACGTGCGTCGGCCAGCTGGCCGAGCAGCGAAGTCGGCGCGTGGCGATACAGCTCGCAGCGCCTCGTCGCCGGACACGCTCGTCCCGGCGCGAACGCTGTCCGGCGATCTGATCGACGCTCAGTCCGGCTTCGGCCATCAGGTTCTGTAGAACGCAAGCGGCTCGGCGTTCGCGACGCGCCCGCCTCCGCCGCGTAGCGGTAGAACAGCTCCGAGGCCGGCGCGCTCGTCGTCGCCGAGATAGTGCATTTGATATTATCGCGCAGGTAGCGGCGCGCCGGCCGCCTGGCGCTCCGGCGTCCCGGCCAGATACTCGCGCGCGATGCTCGTCCGGACGCGTCACGCCTTCGTCGCGCGCGTCGCTGCAGCGCCGCGACGTCGTCGCGCGTCGAGCGCATCCGGCCGGCCGGCCCAGAACGCGTAGACGAACGGCAGGCCGGTCAGCTGCCGTCCACGCCTCGCCGAGATCGATCTTCTCGATCGGTGCCGCCGTGCCGACGCCAGCGTTGAAACAGCGCCTTGTCGCCGATGATGAGCGCGGCGTCGCAGCGCGCGCAGCATGTCGCCGAGATCCGGGCCGCGCGATTCGAGCGCCGGCGTGATGCCTGAACCGCCGCGCGCACAGCACGCTGCACCAGCGCGACCGACGTCCGCGAGCTGGTGTCCATGCGCGATCGATCGGACGTCGGCGATCGGTCGGCTGGTGAACAGCGCCACCGACGCCACCGGACCGCGCGACGCGATGGCCAGATCGGGCACGATCGCGGTAGGCGACCGCCGCGCAGGTATTCGATCGACGGAATCAGGCCGAGATCGATCTCGCCCTCATGCAGCAGCCGCGCGCACTCGGACGGCACGTCGTAGCGGACGTCGAACCGCGGACGACGCTCGAGACCGTAGACGAGCGGACGGGCGTTCAGATAGCCCACGGCGCCGAGGCGAACCGGGTTCATCGAGAGGCATGGATCGAAGCGGCCGTTGCGCTCGACCGGCTCCGAGCCCGGCGGCGCGGATGTTCCGCCGGATCTCCTCGAGCGGCGCGCGGCGGCGGCCCTCCGTCGTCTCGTCCTCCGGCGAGACGCCGTCGACGTCGTCGGCGCCGACGGTCAGCGCCACCTGCGCCAGCTTGGGGCCGTAGCAGCGCCCAGTCCACCTGGATCGATGCGCACGTTGTCGACGACGACGACGCGCGAGCGCGACGCGCTTGACGTCGTCGTAGCCGGTGGTCGGGACGGCGGGATTGGTCCGGCGCGGCAGCGGCGCGAACGCGCGTGACCACGGCCACGCGCGCTGAAGGTCGGCGACGGCCTTGAGCAGCGGCAGCGGATCGGCTGGACGGCGACTGGTGCGACCGTCAGGCGCGCCAGCGCCAGACCCGCGATGTTGACCTCCTCCACCGACCGGCGGGCGTCCTGCAGTCGATCGAACGGAGCCTCGGCGACGAGCTCGAGGCCGGCCGCGCTGCAGCTCTTCGAGCAGCGCGCGAAGCGTGATGCCTTCGCGCGACCGCCAGTTCTTCGAGGTCGCCGAGCGAGAATCCCGAGAGCGGGACACCGCGCGTTCTGTCTGCGACCTCCGCGACGCGCGCCACCGCGGTCGCGCGCGACGCCGGCGTGCCGACGATGCGAATCTCGCCCGCGGCGGCGGGCCAGCTGGCGCCGGAGCCAACCTCGCGCGGATCTCGGCGACTCGAACGAACGTCGTGCGCGCGCCATGCCTGGCCCGGCGCACTTCGTCCGCGAGCCATGCCCAGGCTGATGATGTCGTGTGACGCCGCGAACCCTGAAAGATCCTGCTCCGAGGCCATCCGATCGAGCTTACGTCAGCGTCGGTTCGCAGGACAAGCGAGGAGAGTCGCGGGTGGCCGCGGCGGATCAACGCTTGACGCGCGCCCAGATCTCAGCGGCGCGGCGTCCGGCGGCTTCGGTGGTGGCGACGCGGGCCGGCCAGCTGCGGTGTAGCCCTCGGACGCCCACTTCCGCGTGGCGTCGATGCCCATCTTGCCGCCGTAACGCCGGCAGATCGGCGGCATCGTCCGAGATCGTCGACCGGGCCCTTGCGTCATCTGGATGTCGCGCAGCGGATCCATGTGCGTGCCGACGATCCACGCGACCTCGACTGACGTCGTGCACGTCGACGTCCTTGTCGACGACGACGATGGTCTTCGAGAACATCAGCTGACCGAGCCCCCAGAACGCGTTCATGATCTTGCGCGCGTGCCCGGGATACCGCTTGTCGATCGAGACGATGCACGAGGTTGTGGAAGATGCCTTCGGCCGGAAAGTGCATGTCGACGATCTCCGGCAGCGTCTTCTGGATCATCGGCAGGAAGATGCGCTCGCTCGCCAGCCCGAGGTAGTAGTCCTCCATCGGCGGCACGCCGACGACCGTCGTCAGATAGGTCGGGCTGCTTGCGCCGCGTGACGCACGTCAGGTGGAAGACCGGGAAGTCGTCGGGCTGCGAGTAGAAGCCGGTGTGATCGCCGAACGGACCCTCGCGGCGCCGCTCGCCAGGCTCGACGTAGCCCTCGAGCACGATGTGCGAGCTCGCCGGCACCTCGAGATCGACGGTCACGCACTTGACCATCTCGATCGCGTCGCCGCGCCAGAAAGCCGCCGAGCAGCAGCTCGTCGAGGCCCTCGGGCATCGGCGCGGTCGCGCAGTATGGCAGCACCGGTTCCGGACCGAGCGCGACGGCCACTTCGAGGCGCTTGCCCAGCCGCTCCGCGACCGCGGTAGTGCTGCGCGCCGCCCTTGTGCCGCTGCCAGTGCATGCCGGTCGTGCGGCCGTCGAACACCTGCATGCGATAGGTGCCGATGTTGCGCATGCCGGTTTCCGGATCCTTCGTGAAGACCAGCGGAAGCGTGATGATATCGCCCGCCGTCCTCGGGCCAGCACGTCAGAATCGGCAGCTCGTCGAGCGTGCCGTCGCTGGCGACGACTTCCTGGCACGGCGCGTCCTTCACGGTCTTCGGCATCAGGTCGCGCAGCCGGCCGACCATCGGCAGCATCTTGAGCGCGTCCATGATGCCGTCGGGCATCTGCGGCGTCATCAGCTCGTCGATCTCGGCGGCGAGATCGTCGAGCGTCTTCGACGCCGAGCGCCAGGCACATGCGCTCGAGCGATCCGAACACGTTCGCTGGCGACCGGCATGTCGAAGCCGGTCGGCTTCTCGAACAGCAGCGCCGGACCGCCGCCCGGCGACTTGCAGGCGCGGTCGGTGACGGCGGCGATCTCGAGGTCGGGGCTGACCGGCTCCGCGACCCGCGCGAGCAGCTGCCGCTTGTCGAGGTCGGCGATGAAAGTCGTTCGAGGTCGGCGTACATCGTCTCTGCGAGTGACGCTGCCATCTTATCCGGTGATCTGCTGCGCCAGCGCCAGGCGCGCGGCGGCCGTGCTTCGCCGGTCACGAGCGGCGCGCGCTCGGTCGACGACGGCATCGACGAAGTCGGCCAGCTCGCGACGGAGCGGCTCCTCGTTGGCCACCGTCGACGCTCGCCGCCCTGGATCGACGGCATCGCGCCGTCGCCGCTGTGCACGAGCCGCCACACTTCGACCTTCTGCGCCGCGTAGTCGATCGACACGTAGGCGGCCGGCTGGAAGAAGCGGATCTTGCGCACGCGGTCGCGGCTGATGCGGCTCGCGGTCAGGTTGGCGATGCAGCCGTTGGCGAACCGCAGCCGCGCGTTGGCGATGTCGACCTGCGCCGGTCAGCACCGGCACGCCGACGGCCTCGATCGACTCGACGTCCGACTCGACGCAGCGACAGCACGACGTCGAGATCGTGAATCATCAGGTCGAAGACGACGTCGATGTCGAGGCTGCGCTCGGGAAACGTGCCGAGCCGGTGCACCTCGATGAACCGCGGATCGGTCAGCGAGCGGCGCGCGCCGCGTCGACCGCCGGGTTGAAGCGCTCGGTGTGGCCGACGGCGAGCGACGCGCCGCGCCTGCGCGCGCCGCGGCGATCATCGCGTCGGCCTCGGCGAGCGCTGCGCGCCATCGGCTTCTCGACCAGCACCGGCACGCCGGCTGCGAGAAGCGGCAGCGCGATCTCGCGGTGCAGCTCGGTCGGCACGGCGATCGTCGACCGCGTCGACCTGCCCGAGCGATGTCGCGGTAGTCGTAGCACGGCGCGCGTGCCGTTGCGCGGCGGCGATCTCGTCGGCGCGCGCGCCGGTTCGTGTCGACGACGCGCGACGAGCGTCGACGCCGGGCAGCGCCGCGAGAATCCGCGCGTGATGCCGGCCGAGATGGCCGACGCCGATGACCGCGACTCGCAAGCGGCATCCGAATCGGCTGGCGATCGCAGTCGGTCATCGGCCGACGATCGCAGATGCCCGCCTCGTCGGCGGCCGCGATGATGGCCTCGCCGTCGATCATCAGCGTCTTGCCGGCGTCGACCGACAGGCGCGTCGGCGCCGGCGGCGCTCATCGCCTCGATCGTCGAGACGCCGACGACCGGCACGTCGAAGCGCATGTCCTGATTCGGCTTGGCGACCTTGACGATGCGCGACGCCGGCGCCGGCCAGCTGACCGGCGCGCGCGATCACCGCGTCGGTGCCTTCCATCGCCTCGACGGCGACGACCGCCGCCGACTTCACGGCGATCGTCTGCCCGATGTCGAGGCCGGCGATCGCGTCGGCGATCGCGGTAGCCGAACTCGAGGTCGGCGCGCTCTTCGTCGCGTCGGCGCGCGCGCGCGTCAGCACGCCGGCGCGCGCCAGCAGCGGCGCCAGAAGCGCCGTCGAGTCGATCAGCTCGATGCCGTTGTCGCGCAGCACGTCGGCGACGCCGGAGATGAGCGCGTCGGTGTTCCGCGCCTTGAGCCGCATCAGCACGCCGAGCAGCGTCAGGTCGGGCACGATGTCGGCGAAGAGCTTCGTGTGCTTGACCTGCCCGGCCATCACCGCCTGCGTGACGCCGGCGTCCTTGCAGCAGCGCTGATGCACGTGCCCGAGCTGGCCGAGCGAGATCCAGTGCAGCGGCGCCGCCGGCGGCCGCGCGGCGGCGTCGGCCGAGCTCGGGAAACGTTTCTTCCTTGAGCGGCGATGACGGTGACGTCGTGGCCCGGCGCCGCGCGCGGCGTCGAGCACGAGGAACGGGAAGCGGCCGTTGCCGGCGATCAGGCCCAGGCGCACGCGATCGCTATTCGTCCGCGACGAGCTTCTTCGGCGCGCCGGCGTGGCGCGGCGCAGGATGACGCCGCGCTGCGAGGTGCGGATGAAGTCGACGAGGTACTGCACTTCCGGCGCACGCGAGCGAGCGGTCGCTGCTCGATCTGCTGCAGCGCGCGCGGTCGTGTTCAGCTTCGACTGCAGCAGGTAGCGGAACGACCGCTTCAGCTTGGCGATCGACGTCCGGCGCGACGCCGCGGCGCATCGAGGCCGATGGTGTTGACGCCGAAGATCCGCGCCGGCCGGCTGCCGACGGTGCGCGCGAACGGCAGCGCGTCCTTGGTCACCACCGAGTAGCCGCCGATGAACGCGTGCCGGCCGACGCGGCAGAACTGGTGCACGCCGGATCCGGCGCTGATGTTGGCGAAGTCCTCGACCGTCGACGTGGCCGCCGAGCGTCGCCATGTTGCCGAAGATGGTGTCGTTGCCGACGTGGCAGTCGTGCGCGACGTGCACGTAGGCCATGAACACGTTGCGGTCGCCGATCGTCGTCACGCCGCCGCCGCCGCGCGTGCCGCGATGGATGGTGACGAACTCGCGGAAGATGTTGCGGCGGCCGATGACGAGCCGCGTCTCCTCGCCGCGGAACTTCAGGTCCTGCGGCACCAGGCCGATCGAGCGCGAACGGATAGATCTCGGTGTCGTCGCCGATCTCGGTCCAGCCGTCGACGACCGCCGACGCGCCGATCCGGCAGTTGGCGCCGATGCGCGACGTGCGCGCCGATCGATCGCGTGCGGACCGATCGATCGTGCCCTCGCCGATCTGCGCGCGCGGATGCACGATCGCGCGGTCGGATCGATCTCGGTGCGATCGGGCACGAGCGCCGAGCAGCAGCTCGGCCTCGGCGACGACCTGATCGCCGACGTACGCCGCGGCCTGCGCGCGCGCCAGCGACGCGCGCCGCGCGCCGAGCGTGACCTCGAGCCGCAGCCGATCGCCGGGCACGACCTGGCGGCGGAACTTGCGCGTCGTTGACGCCGCGCAGGTAGACGCGCGCGGTCGGGCGGCGCGTCGTCGCGCTGCGAGCAGCAGGATCGCCGCCACCTGCGACAGCGATTCGAGCATCAGCACCGCCGGCAGCAGCGGCGCGCCCGGAAAGTGACCCTGGAAGAACTCCTCGTTGACGGTGACGTTCTTGACCGCGACGAGCCGCCGGCCCGGCTCGTGCTCGGTGATCGCGTCCACGAGCAGCGACGGATACCGGTAGCACAGGCGGTCGAGAAGGACGGGGATGTCGATCACGGGCGACGTCGATGGACGGATGGCTAATGGCTGATGGCTAAATATGCCGGAATACCCTACGTCAGGGTTCATCCAGCTGCTTAGCCATTCATGCCATTCGCGCATTTCATGCATCGCGCCTAGGCTTGGAGCCGCTCGGACTTCGAGCGGCGTCGAGCTTCTTGACGATGTCGGGGCGACAGGTCGAGGCCCGGATCGGCCCAGGCGAAGACCTGCGCTCGCCGGCGTTGCAGCACGATCTGCAGGCCCTTTTCCTTCGCCACCTGCTCGATGCACCGGCTTGACACTTCTTCAGGAACTCGCTCTGCACTTCCTGCTGCAGCTCGTTGATCTCGGCCTGCGCGTCCTGCTGGAAGCGCTCGATTTCCTGTCTGCTGCCGCTCGATTTCCTTCTCGAGCTGCGAGCGCGCGCGGCTTCGTTCATCACGCTGCCGCTGGTCTGCAGCTTCTGCTGGTTGCCCTGCAGCAGCTTCGGCCTTGTCGTCGCTCTTCGGTCTGCTTCTTCTGGATCAACGCGTTGATGCGCGCGATCGCGCGGCCTTGCCGTCGGCCGACTCCTGAAGAATGCGCCTGCGGATTGATGAACGCGACCTTCGCGCCGGCCGGGAACGGCTGCCGGCGGACGCGGAGCGCGGCGCAGGCGCGGCCGGCTGAGCCGGCGGCCTGTGCCGCGGCGTCGCTGAGCCGGTCTGCGGCGTCGGCGTCAGGAGCGGCTGCCGGCGGTGCTGCGCGAACACGGGCGCGGCGCCGAGCGCGATCAGCGACAGGGCGAGCGACGCGGCAGTAGCAGAACCTTTCATTACACTGAATCCTTTCGTCAACGAACGTGAAGCCCTTGATTCTACACCAGGATAGGACGCGGTCGGCCTAGAAGGTGGAGCCGACCGCAAACCGGAACTGGAACGCCTTCTGGGGCTGGAGCGTGCTGTCCGAGCACGCCGGCGCGCTGCGGGTTGTAGGCGAAGATCAGCCGGAACGGGCACGTTCAGCACCGGCATGAAGAACCGCACCTCGAGGCCCGTCGACGTCTTGAAGTCGTTCCAGGTGAAGTCCTTGCCCGGCACGAGTCTCGACGCCAGCGACCCGCCCTCCGGCACGAAGGCCGGCGGGCCCGGATCGTCGGACCGGGCTGCACCTGGCCGGCATCGTAGAACGCGATCAGCGCGCACCGGACCGGCAATCGTGAACTGCTCTTCGATGTTGAACAGCAGGCTCTTGTTGCCGCCGAGCACGAGGCCGGTCTGCGGATCCTGCGGGCCGATCGTCCGGATGTCGAAGCCGCGGACGCTGTATTCGCCGCCGAGGAACAGCTTCTCGAAGATCGGCAGCTCGCTTCGAGCCGGTGAACTGGTGGATGTATTCGAACTGCGCGCGCATGCCGAGCGTCAGCGCGGTTGTCCTGCTTCATGAACCACACGCCCTCGAGCGATCGGCTTGTAGAAGTTGGTGTTGCCGCCGAGGCCGGCGAGGTCGATCGACGCCGTGAAGCCGCTTGCCGCTGGTCGGGAAGATCGGCTGGTCGACCGTGTTGTAGACGATGCTCGGCGCGACCTTGCTGATGATGCGCTCGCCGCCCTGCGCCGATGCAGCAGCGAATCGCGCAGGAACGGATTGCGCGCGCAGCACGATCGGATCGGTGTAGACGCTCGTTGATCTCGGTGACCCGCACGCGCTCGTAGCTGTAGTTCGCGAACATCCGCGTGAAGCCGCGGCCGAGCGGGAACCCGAGCGTCAGCACGGTGCCGGTCGACTTCTGCGTGAACTGGCCGATGTAGCGGATGTCGGTCTTGAACAGGTTGAAGCCGCCGGTGATGTTGCGGTCGAACAGGAACGGCTCGGTGAAGGCCGAGCGAGTAGTTCTGCGCGCGCGATCCGGCCTGCAGCGACAGCGTGAGGCTCTCGCCGCGGCCGAGGAAGTTCGACGGTCTGGAACGACAGCTGGCCGAAGAAGCCCTCGAACTCGCGACACGCCGGCGCCGAAGGTCAGCTGGTTGCGGTTCTGCTCTTCGAGCTTCAGCTTGACGTCGACCTTGTTCGTCGCGTTCGGCGTCTTCTCGACGTCGACGTCCTTGCCGCCCTCGAGCGCCTTGAAGTAGCCGAGCTGATTGAGCCGCTTGACGCTGTACTTCAGCGCCTCGGTGTTGAAGACGCCGTCCTCGACCAGCCGCATCTCGCGCCGGATGACGTTGTCGCGCGTCGTCGTGTTGCCGGTGAAGGTGATGCGGTTGACGAAGAACTGCTTGCCCTTCCTGCATCCGCATCGTCACGTCGACGATCGGCGGCCGGCCGGCTGCCTCGGCGCTTCGGCGCCGTCGAGCGCCGTCGGGCGCCTCGGGCTCGGCTCGGGTTGCGGGTCGTCGCGGAACTTGTAGTCCGGGATAGCCGGTGAACTCGAAGTAGCCGCCGGCGCCGTAGACCTCGCGCGCCTTCTCGAGGCCCTTGCGGATCTTCTTCTCGCCGTAGTACTCGCCCGGCTTCAGTCTTGAACAGCGGCTTCAGGTAGTCGGTCTTGACGACCGTGTTGCCGGCGACGTCGAAGCTGCCGACCTTGTAGCGCGGCCCTCGGTGACCGGAATCCGCAGCTCGATCCACCGCGTCTTCTTGTCGTCCGAATCGTCGATGACCTTGAGCTCGGGCACGCCGACGTTCGCGCGTGATGTAGCCGTGATCGCGGTAGTAGTCGACGATCTTCTCGGCGTCCTCGTCGAACTTCGGCTCCTGGTAGGTGCCGTGGTCGCCGATCAGCGATGAACCAGTCGGCAGATGGACGCATCCTGAACGCCGGCGCTTCGTTGTTCCTTCATCTGCTGCTTCAGCGTGCCGTCGCTGATCGCCTTGTTGCCGATGAAGTCGATCGTTCCGGATCTTGACCTTCGGCCCTTCGTCCATCTTGAAGGTCAGGTGGACCAGCTTCGGGCCGCCCGGCATGTCGACTGATCTCGTGGCGTGACGTCGGCGAACTGGAAGCCCTTCTCGCTGCAGCATGTCGCGGACGATGCCCTCGACCTTGCGCACGAGGCCGGGATCGATGAACGTGTCGAGGCGGATCTGCGGCGTTCGCTTCCTTCAGCTTCTCGTCGATCTTCGAGACCTCGATCTTCTTCGACCCGACGTAGTCGACGATCTTGACGCGCTGCCGCTCCTCCATGTTGTAGGTGACGATCTTGCCGATCGTCGCCGTTGGGGAACGTGTAGTCGCTGACGTCGATCCAGAGGTTGTCGAGGAAGTTCGTGTTCCACAGGCGGTGGAAGTCGTCGACGATCGATCTTCTCGGTCGCTGTCGTCGTACGGGATCCACACGCCCTCGGACGGGCGGCTCGGCTTCAGCTGGATGTAATAGAGGTAGGTCTGCGGTTCGATCGACCGACGGCTTGCCCTGCGCCTCGAAGCAGGGCGCGATGAAGCAGCACGACCGGGCCGGACCCGGCCGGCGGCTGCGCGCGCGGGCGGCGATCTGCTGGCCGCAGACCGTGACGGTCGGCAGCCGGCGCGGCCGGCTGCTGGTCGGCGGGCTGCTGGCGCGGCTGCCGGCGCCGGTCCGCGCGCCAGCGACGAGCGAACGCCACGGGAACACGCGAGCGCCGACGGCTGATCTGCACGAGCGGTGACGTCAGACTGCGAGCAATCGGACCTGATCAGGTCGTCAGATGTCCGGCTAGATCGGGCGTCAGGATCTGACCTGGAATTCAGATGCCAGTGACGATTCGCGATTCCAGTTCAGGCGAGCTTCCGCCCGGCTTCGAGCTTCGCCGGCCGGCCGGTAGGCGAGCTGCCCGGCGTCGAGGTAGACCTCGATCTCGCCGCCGCTGCAGGTGGCCCCGGATGAGCTCTTCCGACAGCGGATCCTCGACGTAGCGCTGGATCGCCCGGCGCAGCGGCCGGGCGCCGTACGAGCGGTCCTTGCAGGTGACCTCGATGATCCAGTCGACCACCTCCGGCGTCAGCGCGATCTTCAGCTTGCGATCGACCAGGTTCGTCGTTCAGCTGCGTGACCAGCAGCGCCATGATCGCGCCGCAGGTCGTCGTCGGTCAGCGCCTCGAAGACGATGATCTCGTCGATGCGGTTGATGAACTCGGGGTTGAACGTCCGCTTCACCTCGCCGAGCACCATGTCGGTGACGCTCTTGTCGATCGTCGCCGCGTGTCGGCCGACTGGAAGCCCATCGAGCTCTTCTTCTGGATGAAGCGAGCGCCGATGTTCGACGTCATGATGATGATCGTGTTCTTGAAGTTCACCCGGTTGCCGAGGCCGTCGGTGAGGTGGCCGTCCTCGAACACCTGCAGCAGGATGTTGAAGATGTCCGGGTGCGCCTTCTCGATCTCGTCGAGCAGCACGACCGAGTACGGGTTGCGCTTCACCTTCTCGGTGAGCTGACCGCCCTCTTCGTGGCCGACGTATCCGGGCGGCGAGCCGATCAGCTTCGACACCGAGTGCTTCTCCATGTACTCGGACATGTCGAAGCGGATGAGCGCGTGGTCGCTGCCGAACAGGAAGTTGGCCAGCGCGCGCGCCAGCTCGGTCTTGCCGACGCCGGTCGGGCCGAGGAACACGAAGCTGCCGACCGGACGGTTCGGGTTCTTCAGGCCGGCGCGCGAGCGGCGGATCGCGCGCGAGATCGCCGAGATCGCCTTCTCCTGGCTGATGACGCGCCGGTGGAGCTCCGCCTCCATGCGCAGCAGCTTGTCGCCTTCGTCCTGGTTGATCGACGCCATCGGCACGCCGGTCCACTTCGAGACGACCTCGTCGATCTCGCGCCTTGCCGACGACGACCTTGCGCGCGCTCGACTTGACGTCGAACTTCTCGCGGACGAACTGCAGGTTCTCGCGCGCCGTGCACTTCCTGCTCGCGGTAGAACTGCGCCTTCTCGAAGTCCTTCTGCGAGACCGCGCTCTCCATCTGCTCGACGGCGACGCGGATGCTCTTGTTGATCTCGCCGAACTCCTCGCTGTAGCCGGCCTCGCGCAGCTTGGCGCGCGCGCCGGCCTCGTCGACCAGATCGATCGCCTTGTCGGGCAGGAAGCGGTCGGTGATGTAGCGGTTCGACTGGTAGACGGCCGCCTCGATCGCCTCGCGCGTGTACTCGACGTGATGGAAGCTCTCGTAGCGATCCTTCACGCCGAGCAGGATCTCGATCGTCTCGCGCTCGCCCGGCGGATCGACCTTGATCGCCTGGAAGCGGCGCTCGAGCGAGCGGTCCTTCTCGATGTACTTGCGGTACTCGGCCGGCGTCGTCGCGCCGATGCAGCGGATCTCGCCGCGCGACAGCGCCGGCTTGAGGATGTTGGCGGCGTCGAGCGAGCCTTCGGCCGATCCCGCGCCGACCAGCGTGTGCAGCTCGTCGATGAAGACGATGATGTTCGGGTTGTCGGTCAGCTCCTTCATGATCGCCTTGAGGCGCTCTTCGAACTGACCGCGGTACTTCGTGCCGGCGACGATCAGCGAGATGTCGAGCGCGAGGATCCGCTTGTCGGCGAGGAAGTGCGGCACGTCGCCGTAGACGATCTTCTGCGCCAGGCCCTTCGACGATGGCGGTCTTGCCGACGCCGGGCTCGCCGATGAGCACGGCGTTGTTCTTGGTGCGGCGGCAGAGCACCTGCTGCACGCGCTCGAGCTCGTGCTCGCGGCCGACCAGCGGATCGAGCTGGTTCTTCATCGCCGACTTCGGTCAGGTCGCGGCTGAACTCGGCCAGCAGCGGCGTTTCCTTCGACCCGCGTCAGCGTGGTCTTCTCGTTCAGCAGCTGGACGATGTCCTCGCGGACGGTGTTGCAGGCGCATCCCCTTTTCCATCAGGATGGACGCCGCGACCGACCGCTCTTCGCGCAGGATGCCGAGCAGCAGATGCTCGGTGCCGATGTAGTTGTGCAGCAGCCGGTCGGCTTCTTCGGCCGCGAACTGCAGCACGCGCTTGGTTTCGGCGCTGAACGGAATCTCGACCGAGGTCGAGACCTTCTCGCGGAAGACCGTGCGGCCTTCGATTTCCTTGCGGATGTTTTCGAGGGACAGGTGCGAGCGCGCGAAGATCCGGCTGGTCAGCCCTTTGCCTTCGCGAATCAGCCCGAGCAGCAGGTGCTCGGTCTCAATCGAGATGCTGCCGAGCTGGCTGGCCTCGTAGCGGGCGAAGAAGAGAACTCGTCGGGCCCGTTCGGTGTACCGTTCGAACATCGATATGCCCCGGTATATCCCGATGCCATAGGGGTCAGAGGAATTGTGACCGCATTGATACAGGAGTTACGCTGGAAACCGACTAACGGTTTCGGTGATAAAGCGCTGACGAGCGTTAGGGTTCCCGCCCGCACATGAGTTTGGACGCTCGTGGCACGTTGCCGCCTGCGGTTCGGTCGCTCACGCCGGTGTCGGGGTTTTTGGCGCGCGCAGGCGACGACGCAATCGGTCCACGCGCGACGACGATCAGCCAGCGTCGGCCCTTCGATCTTGCAGGTTCATCACCAAGCGCCAGCACACGTCGATCCGTTCGAGGACCGAAGGTCGTGGCGATGTTCGGATGGTTTTCAGCGCGAGCGAGCGTCTCGGCTTCTGCGCCGAAACCGCGAGACGCTCAGTGGCTCGGTCGCCAAAGCGACTCAGGCAGGCTTCGATAACGCGCACGTCGCGGCCGGGCCGGCGTATCGCGCGCGCGATACACCCTCGCCCATGCCGCCGGCGCCCGGCGGCACCGATGATTTCGGCCGACGAACGATGATCCGGGGCTGAAAGGTCGCCGAACGAGAGGTGGATTATGGACCGAGGGCCCATCGAAATGCGCGCGTCGAGCACTTTCGTCGTCGTAGTGGGCCTAGACACGGCGCATCAGACGTCACGATGGTCAGGTCTTCGATTTGCGCTCTGCGCGACAAGCATCCATGGTCGAACGGATCAGGCGGTGATGCTGCGTGGCGCGCGGCGTGCCCGCGAACGGCGCGTGCTCGACCTGGATGTAGCCGGCGAGCCGAAATCAGGTTTCGCAGAACAATACCTGGGGTCAATGGCGGCGGCGGCGGAGACCGGCAGTCTCAGTTTCCCGGCCGCCTGCTTGATCCGCCGTGTTCCCGAATCGACGCGGCGGCGCTTACCCAGACGTTGCTGGAGATCCGTTCGAGCGCGCCGCGGAAGCTCTCGGCCCGGAGATCGGCGGTCTCGTTTGGGTCCACCACGCCGCCAGCCCGCATTCGTGCCGAGCAGCAGCGGTCACCGTTTCTGGCCGGCGCCGAGACTTCGCCTGGCGAGCCGCGGATACGGCGCGCAGGCGCGCTCTTCTGCCGGATCAATCCCAAACACGCGATCGCCACCTCGTCCGGCAGCGCCTGGTCGAAGCTCAGGACTCATCCAGACCTTTCCTTTCCACATGCCGAGGCTGCGGCGGCGGTGCTCGCGCTCGCAGCATACCGCGGCATTGTTCGATCGGGCAAAACCAACCGCACCATCATGGCCGGCCGGCCTTCGCGATGACGATCTCCTCGCCGTTGGCGGCAGTCGCCGACGACCAGCCGGGACAAGTGCGTCTTGGCGGCGTGGAGGGCTGACCGTCTTCATGGACTTTCAAGCTTAGCTAAGTCCGAAACAGTGCGATCAAACGGCCGCCTTCGAGGCCGCAAGTCACGATCGCACCGCCGCCGCCAGCCGCACGTTAGTGCGTCGCGATGACCGACGTCAGGCCGATACGCCTGGTGGCATCTCGCGCAGCAGGCGCGTGCAGCGAGTCGGCCGTCGACTCGTCGAGATCGCCGGTCGGTTCATCGGCCAGGAGGAGCGCCGGCCGCATCACCAGCCGCGCGCGCGACCGCCACGCGCTGCTGCTCGCCGCCCGACAACATCCCCGGACGATGTCCGAGCCGATCGGTCAAGCCCACGCCGCGCCAGCAGTTCCTGCGCGCGCGGCCGCGCCTCGGCCAGCGGCATGCGCGCGATCCGCATCGGCATCTCGGCGTTTTCCAGCGCCGTGAATTCCGGAGCGAGATGGTGAAACTGGAAGACGAATCCGACGCGCCGGTTGCGGAACGCGACCACGTCGCCGTGTCGGCCAGCGTCGTCAGATCTCCGTGCCGTCGATCGCGATGGTGCCCTGGTCCGACTCGATCGAGCCCGCCGAGGCAGGTGCAGCAGCGTGCTCTTCCCCACCCCCGACGCGCCGACGATGGCGACCATCTCGCCGGCCGTCGACCGGCCAGATCGAGATCGCGCAGCACGGTGAGCGGCGTTCGGCCGACGCTGTGGTAGCTCTGACGATGCCATCGCCTTCGACGAACGCCATGTTCCTGGATCTAGCCGCGAAGACACGAAAGCACAGCCTCTTAACAGAGGACCTTTCGTGCCGTTGGTACGCTTGCGGTTGCTTACTCATAACGCAACGCCTGGACTGGATCGAGCCTTGGCGCACTGCCGCGACACGGATAGATCGTCGCCACGAGCAAATCAGCACCCGCGCACGGCGGGACCACGATGAGGAAGTCGAGCGGCAGCACCGGAACGGCAGGTAGGACATCTGATAGACGTCGATCGGCACCCGAATCAGCTGGTGCGCGATCGAGACACCTTCGAGAGCGCTGAGCCGCGCCGCGGCGCCGACCGTGGCGCCCACCGACGCCGATGATCAGCCCCTGGAGCATGAAGATCGACCGTCACGCTGCTGCGCGCTGGCGCCCATCGTCTTCAGGATCGCGATGTCGCGGTGCTTCTCCATCACCAGCGGGATCAGCGAGCGCGATGATGTTCAGCGCCGCGACCATGACGATGAGGCCGATGGCCAAGCAGACGGCGATCTTCTCGAGCGTCAGCGCTGCGGAAAACAGCGCGACCAGTTCATCTCGGCCCAGTCCTGCGTGAAGTGACTGGTCGCTCCAGCCGTGCTGCGATACCTGACGGGCGATGCGGCGTCTGATGGATGTCGTCGACGCGCAGCTGAAGCAAGTCGAGCTTGATCCTTGCTCAACATCCGCGTTTGGCGACGTCGAGCTGAGACGAAGCCGTAACGTCGAGATCCAGAATTCGTATGAGCCCGAGGCGTGAACACGCCGGCGACGCGCAGCTTGCTTCCGGCTGGAATCATCCCCATCGGCGAGAGCGTCGTGCCGGCGTCAGCGATCACCGATCGCCGACAGTGACACCGGAGCTTGCTCGCGCAGATCCTTGCCGAGCAGGATCCCGTCCGAGCTCGTCCTCGGTCTGCGGCGCCAGCGCGTCGAGGCTGCCGCTCTGAAGCGACCGCGCCGACATCGCTCGACCTGGGCTCAGCCGCGGATCGATGCCTTTCGGAAATGAATTGCCTCGGTCCCGCCGACGCCGTGATCAGCGCCCGGCCGGAGGATGGCCGGGCGCCGCGCCGATGACGTGCGGGATCCTGGCGACGCTGGGCCGCTTCGGCCTGGTAGTCCGCGATGCCGCCGGTCCTCGACACGTAGATGTGCGGCTGCGATCCGAGAATGCGATCGCGCAGCTCCTGCTGCAGGCCGGTCATCACCGCGAGCGCGATGATCACCGCCATGACCCCGACGGTCACGCCGAGCGTGGAAATGAGCGAGATGACGAAATGAACGCTCTGCTTGCGTTTCGCCAGCAGGTGGCGTCAGCGCGACGTGGAGCTCGAACGGCAGATCCATCAACGGGCTACCCGAACGCACGTTCCGTCATGCGGGTCGGATCAACATCAGAGCAGATGCAACCACGAAAACACGAAAACACGAAGAAAACCAATATCGGGTTCTCTCGTGGCTTCGTGGCTTCGCGGTGCATTTCGCGCTAGCCGTCAGCGTCAGTCGCGTTTCGCATCAACGGAAACAGAATAACATCGCGGATCGACGGGCTGTTGGTCAGCAGCATCACCAGCCGGTCGATGCCGACGCCTTCGCCGCCGGTCGGCGGCAGGCCGTACTCGAGCGCGCGGATGTAGTCCTCGTCCATGGCGTGCGCCTCGAGGTCGCCGCTCGCGCGATTGGTCGAGCTGCGCCTCGAACCGCGCGGCGCTGCTCGGCCGGATCGTTCAGCTCGCTGAAGGCGTTGGCCACCTCGAAGCCGCCGATGTAGAGCTCGAACCGCTCGACGGTGTCCGGATCGTCGGGCTTCTGCTTCGACAGCGGCGACACCTCGGTCGGAAAGTCGTAGACGAAGGTCGGCTGAATCAGCCGGTCCTCGCAGAGCCGCTCGAAGATCTCGGTCGTGATCTTGCCGGCGCCGTGGCCCGGATCGACCTCGAGTCCGAGCTCGCGTCGCGAGTGCCGGCGACGCGTGTCGCGATCGCGCAGGTCGGCATCGCTGATCGTCGCGGTCGAGCCGCCGCGACGCGGCCTCGCGCGCGCGCCTCGCGCAGCGACAGCCGGACGAACGGCGCCTGTCAGCGAGATCTGATGGTCGCCGAAGGTGATCTGGTCGGTGCCGATCGCCTGCTCGCGCGACCGTCGCGATCATCTCCTCGGTCATCCGCATCAGCGCCTGGTAGTCGGCGTAGGCCTCGTAGAACTCCATCATCGTGAACTCGGGGTTGTGCTGCGTCGAGATCCCTCGTTCCGGAAGTTGCGGTTGATCTCGAACACCTTCTCGAGCCCGCCGACGGTCGAGCCGCTTCAGGTAGAGCTCCGGGCGCGATGCGCAGGTACAGATGCCATGTCGAGCGTGTTGTGATGCGTGACGAACGGCCGTGCGATCGCGCCGCCGGCGATCGGCTGCATCATCGGCGTCTCGACCTCGAGGTAGCCGCGCGCCGTCATGAACTCGCGGATCGCGGCGATGATGCGGCTCCGCGTCTCGAACACGCTGCCGCGAATCGGGGTTGACGATGAGATCGAGATAGCGCTGGCGGTAGCGGATCTCGACGTCGGTCAGGCCGTGCCACTTCTCGGGCAGCGGCAGCAGGCACTTCGCGAGGAAGTGCAGCCGCGACGCCCAGATCGTGAGCTCGTTGGTCTTGGTGCGGAACAGGCGTCCCTCGACGCCGACCCAGTCGCCGAAATCGAGCAGCTTGTAGATCTTGAAGTCGAGCTCCGGCAGCGAGTCCTGCCGGATGTAGACCTGGATCCTCGCGTGGCCGTCGGACAGCACGAGGAAGTTGGCCTTGCCGAAGGCGCGGATCGCGAGGATGCGGCCGCTGGTGATCGTTGTCGACGTGCTCGCGCCTCGAGCTCGTCGTGCGTGCGCTGGCCCGTAGCGCGTCGACCAGCGCCGAGATCGTGTGCCGCCGCTCGAACGTGCGCGGATAGATCTCGACGCCGAGCTTCGCGAGCTCGGCGAGGTTCGACTGGCGCTGCTGGACTTGTTCGTCGTGAGAGCTCATAGCACACGTCAAGCATCGAGGACACAGAGCTATCAGGCTCAAGACAGGACTCCTTCTGCCTTGTGCCTCTGTTCACTCTGTGTCCGTTGTCTCGAGCTTCTTCCGGATCGCATCCAGCATCCCGTTGATGAACTTCACCGACTCCTCGGTCGCTGAACGTGCGCGCCAGCTCGAGCGCTTCGTTGATCACGACCGCCGGCGGCGTCGCCGCGTCGCGCAGCAGCTCGCAGATCGGCCATCCGCAGGATCAGCCGGTCGAGGATCGCCATCCGCTCGGGCCGCCACCGCTCGGCGGTGTCGGCGATCAGCGGATCGATCTCGCCGAGCCGCTCGACGGTGTCGCGCGCCAGCGTCGTCGCGAAGGCGCGCAGGTCGTCGGCCGGCGGGTCGACGTTCGGCCACTGCAGCGTCGAAGAACGTCGTCGGCGACGTTGTCGATGTCGCGCTTGCCGACGTCCCACTGATAGAGAATCTGCAGCGCCGCCTCGCGGGCCCGGTGGCGTGGATCCTTTCGCGATCCGTGCCATCCGGCTAGGTCCTCGGCGTCGCCTGACGCGTCAGCTGCGCGACAACCTCCGCCATCTCGATCGCCGCGACCGCCGCTTCGTGTCCCTTGTTGCCGGTGCCGTCGCCGGCGCGCGCCAGCGCCTCCTCGATCGAGTTGGTCGTCAGCACGCCGAACGACATCGGCACGCCGGTCGCCGCGGCGCCGTCGGTCGAGGCCATGCGACACCGCCGACGAGATGTACTCGAAGTGCGGCGTCTCGCCGCGGATCAGGCAGCCCGAGGCAGACGATCGGCGTCGAATCGCCCGCTCTCGGCGGCGTGCTGCGCCGCCAGCGGAATCTCGAAGGCGCCCGGCACGCGAACCAGCGTGACGTCGCTCGCGGCGACGCCGGCCGCGGCCAGCGCCGCGAGCGCGCCGGCCTGCAGGCGATCGGTCACGAAGTCGTTGTAGCTTCGACACCACGACCGCAAACCGGAATCCCGCCGCGCGTCCTGACCCTTGTATCGTGCTGCATCGCTCGGCTGACGCCTCGCGCTCGCGACCCGCGTGCCTCCGACCTGGCCGACCCACCTGCGCTCGACCTGCCCTACCTGCCCTTGAACGCCGGCTTGCGCTTTTCGAGAAACGCCGCGGTGCCCTCGCGCATGTCGTCGGTGGACGCCACGAGGCCGAACAGCGTCGCCTCGTACTGGCACGCTTCGGCGAACGGCATCTCGACGCCCTTGTTGACGGCGTTGATGATGTAGCGCATCGCGATCGGCGCGTTCGCGGCCAGCTGCGCGGCCAGCTTGCGCGCCTCGGCCATCAGCTCGGCCGCCGGCACGACGCGGTTGACGAGGCCGATCCGCTGCGCCTCGTCGGCCGCGATCGGCGCGCCGGTCAGGATCATCTCCATCGCCTTGCCCTTGCCGACCAGCCGCGGCAGGCGCTGCGTGCCGGCGTAGCCGGGAATCAGCCCGAGCGCGATCTCCGGCTGACCGAGCTTCGCGGTGTCGGCGGCGAGCCGCAGCGTGCACGCCATCGCCAGCTCGCAGCCGCCGCCGAGCGCGAAGCCGTTGATCGCCGCGATGACCGGCTTGCCCATGTTCTCGATCGAGGTCGAACACGTGCTGGCCGGCCAGCGCGTGCTCGCGGCCGCCGGTCGGCGTCTGCACCGCCAGCTCGTTGATGTCCGCGCCGGCGACGAACGCCTTGTCGCCGGCGCCGGTCAGGATCACGACGCGCACGCTCGTCGTCCTGCTTGAGATCGAGCATCGCGCGGCGCAGCTCGTCCGAGCGTCTGCGTGTTCAGCGCGTTGAGGACCTTCGGGCGGTTGATCGTGACGATCGCGATCGCGCTCGTCGCGCTCGAGCAGAAGATTGTCGAAAGCCATCGAGCGCGCTCACAGCGGGAACGGATACATCAGCCAGCCGAGCACGACCGCCGAGGCGAGGAAGCCGCCGAACATCAGCCCGCCGAAGCGCAGCTGCTCGCGCGGCGTCGTCCTTGGCGATCACGGCGAAGACGAGCGAGACGAAGAACGCGAAGAGCGCGATCAGCAGCAGGTGGCTCTGCATCTACTTCCGCCCCATCGCGACGTCGTAGGCGTCGATGACGACCAGCAGGTTGAGCAGCCCGGCGACGATCAGGAACGCGTTGCCGTACTCGTAGGTGACGGCGCGCACGTCGCCGGCGCCGTAGCCGAGCGACGCTGGCGATGAAATACGGCAGCGCCGATGCCGAGGTCGGCGAGCGCCGCGAGGCCGACGAGCGGCTCGGACAGATCGAACGGAAACAGGCGGCCGTGAATCGCGAGGCCGATCGCGAACATCAGCGGCAGCGCGACGAGAAAGATCAGGCCCTTCGACCGGCGGCCGAGCCACAGGTGGCCGGCGCCGGGATGGCCCAGGACGCCAGGCACAGCAGCACGAGCGTGCCCGATTGCGTCTCTTCGGCGGCGGTAGCGCGCACGGTCGTTAGTTTACCTGATTATCTGCGGCGCCCGGCCGGCCATCGACGACAGCCGATGCCACGCGACGGCGGCGCCGAGCGGCGCGCCGGCGGCGGCGCGGATCGCATTCGGCGGGCATGCTGCGCCGGTCGTCCATTCGTAGAGCGAGCGTCGCCAGCGTCGGGACGCGCCGCGAGTCGAGCGATCGTCGCGGACTGCGCGGCGCACCGCTCGCAGCGTAGCGGCGCGACGCTTCAGCGGTGGCGCGGACGACGACGATCGCCGCGCATCGCCGCGCCGGCGTAGATCCCGGCGCAGCGCGCGCAGACCGGCATCTGCGCGGCCCAGAGATGATACGACCGCTCCGGCAGCTGGTGGCAGATCACGCTGCCGATGCGCGTAGACCGCGACGATCAGCGCGCTGCCGATCGCCGACGCGTGCGCGCCGGCTGGCGAGGAACGGCGCCAGCGCGCAGCAGCGCGGCCCACGACGACGGCCGCCGCGACGAACGCCGCGCACGGAGCGACGGACGCCAGCGCTCACGCACGCCGAATGGTACACTCGCGCATGTCCTCGCCGTCCCGCGCGGCACCTCGCCGGCGTCGCGCTCGTCTCCGCCACGCTGCTGATGACCGAGCTGGCGCTCACGCGCATCTTCTCGGTCGTCATGTACTACCACTTCGCGTTCCTGGCGATCTCGATCGCGCTCTTCGGCCTCAGCGCCAGCGGCGTGTTCGCCTACGTGCTGCGCCGCCGCGCTCGACCGCTATTCGACCGACGCGCTGCTGGCCGTCCAGTCGCTCGATCTACGCGGTCGCGCACGATCGTCGCGCTGTTCTGTGCTCGTCCGGCTGCGCGTCGGCCTGAACTACTCGCCGCAGAACCTCGCGCTGATGCTGACGATCTACGCGCTCGCCGCGCTGCCGTTCTTCACCGGCGGCCTCGTCGTCACGCTGGCGATCTCGCGGCTGTCGGCGCAGATCAACGCCGTCTACGCCGCCGATCTGATCGGCGCGGCGGCCGGCTGCCTGATCCTGATCCCGCTGCTCGATCGTCTCGGCGCGCCGGGCGTCGTGCTGGCGGCGGCGGCGCTGTCGATCGCGGCCGCCGTCCTGTTCGCGCCGGCCGCGCGCCGCGCGCGCGATCGCCGGCGTCGGCGCGCGTCGTGCTGCTCGTGCCCGATCGCCGGCCAGCTGTCCGGGCGTCGCCGGCTTCGACGTCGTCGACACCAAGGGGCATCAGGGCGACCGCATCCTCTTCAGCAAGTGGAACTCGTTCTCGCGCATCGGCGTCTACGAGCGCGACGCACGGCGACTGGTCGCTGAGCCCCGCCTACAAGGGCCCGCTGCCCGACACGCGGTTCATGGACATCGACTCGGCCGCGTCGACGCCGATCCTGCAGCCTCGACGCCGGACCTCGTCGAACGCGCAGTACCTGCGCTACGAGCTCACGGCGCTCGCGTATCACCTGAAGCCCAGCGTCGGCAGCCCGAGTTTCACGCGCGCTGGTCATCGGGCCCGGCGGCGGGCGCGACCTCGCGTCGGCGCTGGTGTTCGGCGCGGCGCGCGTGGACGGCGTCGAGATCAACCCGATCATCGCCGACGACGTGATGCGCGATCGGTTCCGCGAGTTCTCCGGCGGCATCTACACGAACCCGCGCGTCCGCATCGCGGTCGACGACGGGCGGAGCTTCGTGCGGCGGACGCCGGAGCGCTACGACGTCATCCAGGCGTCGCTCGTGGACACCTGGGCGGCGACCGCGGCGGGCGCGTACACGCTGACCGAGAACACGCTCTACACCGTCGAGGCGTTCAACGACTACCTCGATCACCTGACCGACGACGGCGTGCTGACGATCACGCGCTGGGTGGTCGACGGCCTGCGGCTGGTGTCGCTCGCGCAGGCGGCGTGCGAGCGCGCGCGGCTGGTCGGCCGCCGATCGGCTCGCGATCGTCCGGCACGACCGCGTCGCGACGTTCCTGCTCGAAGAAGACGCCGTTCACGCCGGCGGAGATCGCGCGCTGCGCGCGATCGCCGACGCGGCTCGGGTTCGACGTGCTCTACGCGCCGGCGGCGGATGCGACTGCGCGGCGCTCGAGCGACGGCCGAGCGCAGATCGAGCCGGCTCGCAGGACGTCGTCGTCGACGGCGCGTCGACCGGCGACTACGCGCGGCTGATCCGCGCCGCCGACCGCGAGCAGTTCTACGCGGCCTACCGCTCGGACATCCGGCCGACGACCGACGACCGCCCGTTCTTCTTTCACACGACGAAGCTCGAGGATCAGTTCGACGTCGCGTTCGGGCGGTCGATGCTGTTCGGCAACGGGCTCGAGCGCGCTGCTGACGCTGCTCGGCATCTCGACCGGCGCTCGTCGTGCTGTTCGTCGTCGGGCCGCTGGTCGCTCGCGGGCGCGGCCGGACGCGCCCGCGCGGCTGGCTCGCGTGGCTGGTGTATTTCGGCGCGCTCGGCGCCGGCTTCATGCTGATCGAGGTGTCGGTGCTGCAGCGCTTCGTGCTGCTGCTCGGCCACCCGGTCTACTCGCTGACGGTCACGCTGTTCTCGCTGCTGCTCGGCACCGGGCTCGGCGCGGCGTGGAGCCGGCGGTTCGACGGCGCGACGCTGCGGCGCAGCGGCGCGATCGGCGATCGCTGATCGTCGCGGTCGTCGCGCTCGGCGTCATCGTCGTCGCGACGCCGATCGTCGACGTGGGCGATCCCGTTCTCGCGCGAGCGCGCGGATGCTGATCGCCGTCGCGATGCTGCGTGCCGATCGGGGTCGCGCTCGGGCATCCCGATGCCGACCGGCCTGCGGATGCTGAGCGCGCGCGCGCCGCAGATGGTGGCCTGGGCCTGGGGATCAACGGCGCGCTGTCGGTGCTCGGCGCCACGCTCGCCATCTTCATCGCCATGAACTGGGGCTTCCGGGTCACGCCTGCTGGCACGGCGTCGGCCACCTACCTCGCTCGGCCTCGCGCGCGCCTACCTCGCCAGCGACGCAGCATCGAACCGCAACTCAGTCACAGCTAGTTAGCAACTCGTCTGAAACCTCGAACGTCGTTTCTGCGTCTAACGATGTTAATCTGGTGAACACCGTTCACATGCTACACGCACCAGAGGCGATTCATCCATGGGCATCAAAGAACGACAGGAACGCGACCGCGAGGCCGTCCGCCGCGCCATTCTCGACGCGGCGCGCGAGCTGTTCGTCGCCGAAGGCTTCCAGAACGTCTCGATCCGGCAAGATCGCCGAGCGCATCGAGTACAGCCCCGCCGCCATCTACGGCTACTTTCCCAGCAAGGACGACATCTTCTTCGCGCTCGCCGAAGAGGGCTTCCGGCTGCTCGGCGATCCGGCGCGCGGTCCGCGACGACCCGCGCTGCAGGACGCGCCGCCGCTCGAGCGCGTCCGCGCGGTCTTCTGGCGCCTCTACGAGTTCAGCCGCGAGCAGCCGCAGTACTTCGCGCTGATGTTCGTCGACCGCTCGGTGCCGCGCATCAGCCGCGAGTACGAGCGCTTCGCGTTCGCGCGCGAGATCGAAGCAGCACATCATCGAGGAGCTTGCAGGCGTGCATCGACGCCGGCGACGCTGCCGGCGCACGCTCGAACCCGCAGTCGCGATGCGCGCGCTGATGGTCGGCGTGCTCGGCGTCGCGGTCCTGCGCCTGTCGGATCGGCTCGCGCCCGGCGAGAACGCCGACCTGCTCGCCGCCGACGTGCTGAACCTGACGCTCGCCGGCCTGCGCTCCGGCGTGCGCGCTGCAATCGCCCGGCTGCGTCGACTGCCCGCTCGAGATCGCAACCCGTCGCCGATGCTCAGGCTTCATAACTCCGAGGAGTCGTTCATGAATCGCGGAATCGCCCAATCGCTCGTCTGGCCGCCCTGCTCGTCGCCGCGCCGCTCGCCTCGGCGCCTGCAGCGCGGGCGACGCCAAGGCCAAGGAACAGACCGCGCGGCCGCCGGTCGTCGCGGTGCGCCGCCGTCGCCGCCATCGAGCAGCCGATCGCGCGCTTCATCCGCGCCACCGGCACGCTGATGGCCGAGGAACAGGCCGACGTCGCCGCCGAAACCGCCGGCCGCGTCGTCGCGGCGCCGATCGAGCGCGGCACGCCGGTCGCGCCAGGGCGCCGAGCTCGATGCGGATCTCGTCGACCGAGACCGACGCGCAGCTCAAGGAAGCCGAAGCCAACGCCGCGCAGATCGAGGCGCGGCTCGGCATCACCGGCGGCGCGGCGTTCGACGTCAACGCGGTCCCCGAGGTGCAGAACGCGAAGGCGGCGCTTCGATCTCGCGCAGAGCGAGTTCGCGCGCATCAAGTCGCTGCTCGATCAGCGCGTCGTGTCGCAGTCGGAATACGACCAGCGGCGGACGCAGATGGAAGCGGCGCGGCAGCAGTACGAGGCGGCGAAGAACGGCGCGGCGCAGCAGTATCAGACGCTGCAGGCCGCGCGCGCCCGCGTCGCGCTCGCGCGCAAGGCGCTTCGCCGACACCGTCGTCCGCGCGCCGTTCACCGGCGTCGTCGCGCGAGCGGCTGGTCACCGATCGGCGACTACGTGACCAAGGGCATGAAGGTCGCGATCGTCGTCCGCGTCAACCCGCTGCGCGTGCAGCTGACGGTCCCCGAGCAGTTCGTGTCCGTCGATGGCGCGTCGGCCAGCCGGTCACCTTCGAGGTGGACGCGTATCCCGGGCCGCCAGTTCGAGGGCAGAGTGCAGTACGTCTCGCCGGCGCTCCAGGCCGATCAGCGCGCGCTGACGGTCGAGGCGGTCGTGCCGAACGCCGAACGGCGAGCTCAAGCCGGGCCTGTTCGCGACGGCGCGCATCGAGCAGCCGGCGCGCACGCCGGGCGTGCTCGTGCCCGCCGCCGCGCGTCGCTGACCATCGCCGGCACCAGCCGCGTGTACGTCGTCAACGGCGACCACGTCGAAGAGCGCATCGTCACGACCGGTGAGACGGTCGGCGATCTCGTCGAAATCACCAAGGGCTTGAAGGCCGGCGAGCGCGTCGCGACGAAGAACGTCGCGCAGCTCGCCGACGGAATCGAAGGTGAGCTGATCATGCAATGGCTGGCTGCGCTGTGCGTCAAACGTCCGGTCTTCGCGACCGTCCTCATCCTGTCGCTGACCGTCATCGGCGCGTTCTCGTTCACGCGCCTGGGCGTCGATCGCTTTCCGAAGATCGACTTCCCGACCGATCATCGGTCACGACGGTCCAGCCCGGCGCCGCGCCGGAGCAGATCGAAACCGAGATCACCGACAAGATCGAGGAAGCGCGTCAACACCATCAGCGGCATCGACGAGCTGCGCTCGATCGTCGTCGGAAGGCATCTCGCAGGTCATCATCGCGTTCCTGCTCGACAAGGACACCGACGTCGCGGCGCAGGAAGTGCGCGACAAGGTCAACGGCGTCCTGCCGCAGCTGCCGAAGACGATCCAGCAGCCGCGCGTCGACCAGATGGATCCCGACGCGGCGCCGGTGCTGAGCCTCGCGCTCGAGCGCCGAACCAGCCGGTCCGCGACATCACCGGAGTACGCCGACAAGGTGCTGCGCCGGCAGCTCGAGAGCGTCAACGGCGTCGGCCAGGTGCTCGTCCTCGGCGGCCGCCAGCGGCAGATCAACGTCTGGCTCGACGCCGATCGCCTGCGCGGCTACAACCTGACGGTCACCGACGTCTCGCGCGCGCTGCAGGCGCAGAACATCGAGATTCCCGGCGGCCGCGTCGATCAGGGCCCGCAGTCGGTCGACGCTGCGGACGCGCGGCCGCGTCCAGACCGTCGCCGAGTTCAACGACATCGTCGTCCGCGAGAAGGACGGCCATCCGGTCCGGATCGCGCGACGTCGCGCGCGTCGAGGACGGCGAGGCCGAGCCCGACACGATCGCCAACGTCAACGGCGCCGGCACCGTGCTGCTGCAGGTCCGCCGGCAGTCGGGCACCAACACCGTCGAAGTCGTGCAACGACGTCAAGCGAGCGGCTCGACGGAGCTCAAGGCGGCGCTGCCGGCCGGCTACAACGTCCGCGTCGTGCGCGACACCTCGGAGTTCATCGAGGCGTCGATCCACAACGTCGAAGAGCACCTGATCGTCGGCTCGATCCTCGCCGCGCTCGTCGTGCTGCTGTTCCTGACCAACCTGCGCTCGACGATCATCGCCGCGATCGCGATCCCGACGTCGATCATCGCGACGTTCGGCCTGATCTGGTACATGGGCTTCACGCTCAACCTGATGACGATGCTGGCGCTCACGCTGTCGGTCGGCATCGTCATCGACGACGCGATCGTCGTGCTCGAGAACATCTACCGGTTCATCGAGGAGAAGCACGACGACCAGTTCCAGGCCGCGGTCGACGGCGACCGAGGAAATCGGCCTCGCCGTGCTCGCGACGACGCTGTCGCTGGTCGCGATCTTCGTGCCGGTCGGCTTCATGGGCGGCATCGTCGGCCGCTTCATGAAGAGCTTCGGCCTGACGATGGCGTTCGCGATCATGGTGTCGCTGCTCGTCAGCTTCACGCTGACGCCGATGCTGTCGGCGCGCTGGCTGAAGGTCGAAGCGCACGGCAGCGACGAGCACGTCGTCGAAGGACTCGCGGATCTTCCACGCCGATCGACGTGTTCTACACGCGGATGCTCGAGTGGTCGATGGCGCACCGCGCGATCGTCGCCGGCGTCGCGGTGCTGGTGCTGCTGTCGAGCGTGCCGCTGTTCATGATCGCGAACAAGAACTTCATGCCGCAGGACGACCAGTCGGAGTTCGAGGTCAACCTGCGCGCGCCGGAAGGCACCAGCCTCGAGTCGACCGAGGTGCATCACCAACCGCGTCGCCAGCGCGATCCGGCAGCGGCTGCCCGAGGTCGACTACACGCTGGTCACGATCGCCGGCGACCCGGCCAAGACGCGCAACCTCGGCACCATCTACGTCCGGCTGACGCCGATCGAAGCGCGCACGCGCGATCAGTTCGCGGTGATGGACGTCATCCGCAAGCGAGATCCTGCCGCCGCTCGCGGCGGACCTGCGCACGTCGGTGCAGCAGGTCGCGGTCATCGGCGGCGGCGGCGCGCAGGACGCCGACGTCCAGTTCGTGATCAACGGCCCGGACCTGCAGAAGCTCGAAGCGATCAGCCGGCAGCTGGTCGAGACGCGTGAAGACGATGCCCGGCGTCGTCGACGTCGACACGTCGCTGAACGTCGGCAAGCCGGAGCTGTCGGTGCAGGTCGATCGGCCGAAGGCGGCCGACCTCGGCGTGCAGATCGGCGACGCGGCCGAGGCGCTGCGCCTGCTGGTCGGCGGCGATCAGGTGACGACCTACAACGAAGGCGGCGAGCAGTACGAAGTGCACCTGCGCGCGCGGGCCGAGAACCGCTCGACGCGAGGCGGCGATCGCGGCGCTGACGGTGCCCTCGTCGCGGCTGGGCAGCGTGTCGCTCGACAACGTCGCCGACTTCGCGCCGGGCACGTCGCCGACCGACATCAACCGCCTGGCGCGGCAGCGGCAGGTGACGGTCTTCTGCAACCTGCTGCCGACGGCGTCGCAGGCGGCGGTGCAGAACGCGATGCTGGCCGAGTTCAACAAGCTCGAACACCGGGCGGCGAGTATCGCGGCGCGTTCACCGGCCGGTCGCGCGAGCTCGGGCGCGCGGCGCAGAACTTCGTGCTCGCGTTCGCTGCTGTCGCTGGTCTTCATGTATCTGATTCTGGCGGCGCAGTTCGAGTCGTGGCTGCACCCGATCACGATTCTGCTGTCGCTGCCGCTGACGCTGCCCTTCGCGCTGCTGTCGATCATCATCTTCCGGCAGTCGCTGAACATCTTCTCGGCGCTCGGCCTGCTGGTGCTGTTCGGCGTCGTGAAGAAGAACTCGATTCTGCAGATCGATCACGCCAACCAGCTGAAGGAGACCGGGCTGTCGACGCACGACGCGGTCGTCCAGGCGAGCCGCGACCGGCTGCGGCCGATTCTGATGACGACCTTCGCGTTCGTCGCCGGCATGATCCCGCTGATCGTCTCGCGCGGCATCGGCGCCGGCACCAACCACGCGATCGGCTTCGTGATCTTCGGCGGCCAGTCGCTGGCGCTGCTGCTGACGCTGCGTCGTCACGCCGGTCGCCTACTCGCTGTTCGACGACGCGTCGAAGCTGCGGCTGTTCGGCCGGCGACGCGCCGGTCGAGAGCGCCGGCGCCGAGCTGCCGGCGTCCGGCGACGCGCTCGTCGGCACGGCGCATGGGCCGCACGTCGCTCGTCGTCGCTGCTCGCGCGTCGGCGCTCGCGGCCGCGCGCGCTCGGCGCAGCCGGCGCCGGCGCCGGCGACGCTGCGCCTGACCGTCGACGAGGCCGTGAAGATGGCGCTCGACCACAACGTCGACCTGAACGCCGATCGGCTCGATCCGCAGATCAGCGACACGCGCGTCGCGGCCGCGGCGCGGCGCGTTCCGGCCGACGTTCAGCACCAGCGTGCAGCGCGAACAACCAGCTGCAGCCGCCGTCGAGCTTCCTGATCCCGACGCGCGACGCGCACCGACGTCGTGAGCGTCGAACGCCGGCCTCGAGCCAGCGGCTGCCGTGGTTCGGCACGACCTACAACGTCGTCGTGGACCGACGACGCACACCAACAGCAACAGCTTCCTGAACAGCTACAACCCGCTGCTGCAGTCGGGGCTGTCGGTCAACGTGTCGCAGCCGCTCATCCGCGATCTCGTCATCGATGCCGCCGCGGCAGCAGCTGGCGATCAGCCGGACCAACCGCGACATCGCCGACACGCGGCTGCGCGAGAGCCTCGTCCACACGACGGCGAACGTGAAGAGCGGCGTACTGGAACCTGGTGTCGGCGCGCGCGAACGTCGGACGCGCGGCGGTCGGCGCTCGAGCTCGCGCAGGAGCTGGCGCGCGTCAACAAGGCCAAGGTCGACGTCGGCACGTCGCCGCCGCTCGACCTGCGTGTCGGCGCAGGCCGAAGTCGCCGCCGAACCAGGAGCAGCTGATCATCGCGGAGACCGCCGTGAAGCAGGCCGAGGATCGCCTGCGCATGCTGATCTTCGACACCGACCAAGCGCGACGAACTGGAACGTCACGATCGACGCCGATCGATTCGCCGCCGGTCGGCGACGCGCGCCGTCGACGTCGACGCCGCGGTCACGCGCGCGCTCGCCGAGCGCGCCGACCTGCTGCGCGCGCGCAAGGACATCGACAACGCGCAGACCAGCGTCAAGTTCGCCGGACAATCAGCGGCTGCCCGACGTCCGGCTGAACGCCAGCTACCAGGCGAGCGGCCTCGGCGGCACGCAGGTGCTCCGCACCGGCGGCTTCCCCGGCACGATCGTCGGGCCCGGCGCCGATCACCGCCGTTCGGCGATCGGTCGCTCGATCAGCTGTTCGCGCACGACTACCCGACGTGGGCGGTCGGCGTCAGCGTCTCGTATCCCGATCGGCGAGAGCGTCGAGCAGGCGAACTACGCGCGCGCGCAGCTCGAGCGATCGCAGTCCGAGCAGCGGCTGAAGAGCGCCGAGGCGCGCGCCATCCAGCAGGTGCGCGACGCCGGCGTGGAAGATCGAGATGAACGCGAAGCGGATCGAGACGACCCGCGCGGCGCGCGAGCTGGCCGAGCAGCGGCTCGACGCCGAGCGCAAGCGGTTCGAGGTCGGCATGTCGACGAGCTTCCTGGTCATCCAGGCGCAGCGCGATCTCGCGCAGGCGCAAGACCAACGAGCTGAGCGCGGTGCTCGCCTACGATCTGTCGCTCGTGCGACTTCGACGCCTTGCAGCAGGCCGGACCTACCGGGTCTGGTGGGTCTAGTGGGTCTGGTGGGTCCGGGTGGGGCTCGCGCGACGGGTGGATCGACAGCCGCCGGCGGTGGCGCGACAGCCGCCGGCCGCGCGACCTCAGGCGCGGTGCCCGGCCTTCCGGGGATTCCCCAGGGTCAGTGACATGGCTCATGGCTGAGGCCAATGGCTAATCAGCCGAACAACCTAAAGCGTGGGTTGACACACTGATTAGCCATAAGCCATCCAGCCTTCAGCTATGACGTGGTTCGCTCTGGCGCGTGCGCAAGGATCACACCTGGATCGACGCGCAGATCGCCAACCGACCGGCGACCACAGCGCACTCGAGCTGCATTTCTTTCTCGACGGCGAGCGCGTCTTCTCGCGCGAGTTTCCCACGCGCGCGCTCGCCACGGCCGACGGCGCATCGCCGCCTGCGCGACCTCCAGCGCGCCGGCTGGACCACTCACTGGTAGCCCGATCGACGTTGATCGGCGTGACGGCACCGACCGTCGCGAACGCAGACGGCTTGCTTACACGATCTGGATTTACGTTGTTCACGAGCTGGCCCATCGCCAGCGCCAGACCTCGCTGAAATCCGCCTATCGCGCGCACCGCCCTGCGGCCCCGCAGTTGCATCTCGCCGGGCCACATTCACAAGGAGGGAGGGACGATGAAGCTACGAGTCGTGTTCGCGACCTGTGCCGCGTTCGTCAGCGGCAGCGCTCGCCGTCATGGCGCAGACTCCGTCGAGCTCACAGCCGCCATCCTCGCAGAGCTTGGCCAAGACCATGACGATGACCGGCTGTCTGCAGCGAGCTCAACCGGCACCCGGCGGGACCAGGCACGGCAGCCAGGGATCGATGCAGCCAAAGTTCGTCCTCACGAGCATCTCGCCGAGCTCGAGCGGCGCGGCGGGAACGTCGGGCACGTCGGGGTCCTCGATGACGGCCAGTGAATACCGCCTGGACTACGACGAAGCCAAGCTCACGCCTCACGTGGGACACAAGGTCGAGATCACCGGGGCGGTGGTGCCGATGTCGAGCACGCCGCCGCCGTCAGCCGCGTCCGCGTCGACTTCGAGCTCGAACGCGCCGACGCTAGGGTGGACAACGTCAAGATGATCGCGGCGACCCGTCCGTAGACGCTACGGTTCGATGGCGGCCGGTCCGCGGCGGGCGGGGCGGCCGCTTTCCCGGCCTGCCCACCCGGGGGCGCTCCTGGCAATATCATCGGCCGCTCCCCGGCGGAATCGCACATACTCTGCGTCGGCACGATGGCACGCTATCGCGCCACGCTGCGGCGACCGTGGCATCCAGCCGTTCCTCTGGACGCAGTTTCTCGGCGCGTTCAACGACAACCTGTTCAAGATCGTCGTCGTCGCTGCTGGCGGTCCACATGGCGACCGGCGCGCGACGCCGGCCGCGAGCTGTCGATCGTCGGCGCCGATCTTCATCCTGCCGTTCCTGCTCTTCTCCGGCTACGCCGGGCAGCTCGCCGACGTCTACAGCAAGCGCACGGTGCTCGTCGTCACCAAGTCGCTCGAGATCGTCGCGGCCGCGCTCGGCCTCGTCGCGTTCTGCGTCGGCCGCCTGCGAGCTCACCTACGCCGTGCTGTTCCTGATCGCGCTGCAGGCGACGTTCTTCAGCCCGGCGAAATACGGCATCCTGCCCGAAATGCTGCCCGACCGCGACCTGTCGCGCGCGAACGGCGTGCTCGAGATGAGCACGTTCGTCGCGATCGTGCTCGGCACGGCCGTCGGCGGCTTCATGTTCGACGTCTGGCGCGACCGTCTGTGGCTCATCGGCGTCGCTCGTCGTCGCGCGTCGCGGTCGTCGGCACGGCGCTCGAGCTTTCGGATTCCGCACGTCGCCGGCGGCCGCGCCGGACGCGCGCATCGACCGCAATCCGTGGGGCGAGATCTGGACCGGCCTGCAAGCGGCTGCGCGCGCGACCGCGTGCTCTGGCTGACCGTGATCGGCATCTCGTATTTCTGGTTCCTCGGCTCGCTGCTGCAGCTCGTCGATGATCCTCTTCGGCACCGAGGTGATGGGCCTCGAGCGACACGCTGGGTCGGCGTGCTGACGACGTTCGCCGCGATCGGCATCGGCGCCGGCAGCATGGCGGCCGGCCGGCTGTCGGGCGACAAGGTGGAGCTCGGGCCTCGCGCCGATCGGATCGATCGGCATGGGCGTCTTCGCGATCGCTGCTCGTCGCGCTCGGGACACTCGTTCACGCTCGCGGCGATCAACCTCACGCTGGTCGGGTTCTTCGGCGGCCTGTTCGCCGTGCCGCTGAACGCGCTGCTGCAGCAGCGCAGCGGCGATCAGGAAAAGGGCCGCCTGATGGCGACCAACAACTTCCTGAACATGGTCGCCATCATGCTCGCGTCCGGCGCGCTGTGCGCTCTGCAGCGACCAGCTGCTCGGCATGTCGCCGGATCGCATCGTCCTGATCGTTCGGCGTCGCTGACGCTGCTGTCGCAGCGTCTACGTGCTCTGGCGTCGTGCCGGAGTTCCTCATCCGCTTCAGCCTCTGGCTGCTCACGCACACGATCTACCGCATCCGCATCGTCGGCCAGGAGCACGTGCCGTTCCGCGGACCGGCGCTGCTCGTCTGCAACCACCTGTCGCACGTCGACGGCCTGCTGGTCGGCGCGTGCGTGCAGCGCTTCATCCGCTTCCTCGTCTACCGGCCGTACTACGAGCACTGGGCCTTCCATCCGCTGCTGAAGCTGATGAAGGCCATTCCGATCGCGCGCCGGCCGCGACGCGCTGGCGTCGCTCGAACAGCGCGCGGCGCGAGCTGCAGAACGGCCACGTCGTCTGCATCTTCGCCGAAGGCGCGATCAGCCGCACCGGCAACATGCTGCCGTTCAAGCGCGGCTTCGAGCGGATCGTCGGACGGCCTCGACGTCCCGATCGTCCCGGTCTATCTCGATCGCGTCTGGGGCAGCATCTTCAGCTTCAAGGGCGGACGCTTCTTCTGGAAGTGGCCGGTTCGCGTGCCGTATCCGGTGACCGTCGCGTTCGGCGCGCCGCTGCCGTCGACGACGACGGCCGCCGAGGCGCGGCTGGCGCTGCATGACGCTCGGATGCGACGGTCGCGATGCAGCGCCGGCCGGCCGACGAATCGCTCGGGCGCCAGTTCGTCCGGACGCGCGAAGCATCGCTGGTGGTCGTTCTGCGATGGCCGACTGCGACCGGCCAGCGCGCTGACGTTCGGCCGCGCGCTGGTCGCCGGCGCTGCTGCTGTCGCGGTGGATGCGGCGCCGGCTGCCGAACGAGACGAACGTCGGCCTGCTGCTGCCGGCGTCGGTCGGCGGCGCGCTGGCCAACATCGCGACTGTCGCTGGCTGGCAAGGTGCCGGTCAACCTGAACTTCACGGCCGGCCGCGAGGCGATGGCGGCCGCGATCGAGCGGTGCGGCATCAAGACGATCCTCACGTCGCGGCAGTTTCCTGTCGAAGGCCGGCATCGAGCCGATCGACGGCATGGTGTTCCTCGAAGACGTGCTGAAGGCAGTTCAGCGCGGCCGCGAAGCTGCGCATGCTGCGTCGACGCGCGTGCCTGCTGCCGGCGCTGGGCGCTCAGCCGGCTCTACGCTCGCGACGAGCCGACGGCGACGCGCTGGCCACGGTCATCTTCTCGAGCGGCAGCACCGGCGTGCCCGAAGGGCGTGATGCTGACGCATCGCAACATCCTCGCGAACGTCGACGCGATCGCGCCAGGTCTTTCGAGCTGCAGCGACGGACGACGTGCTCGTCGGCGTGCTGCCGTTCTTCCACTCGTTCGGCTTCACCGGCACGCTCTGGCTCCCGCTGCTCAGCGGCTTCGGCGTCGTCTACCACCCGAACCCGATGGACGCGAAGACGATCGGCGAGCTGGCCGGGCGCTACCGCGCGACGATGCATCATCAGCACGCCGACGTTCTGCGGCGTCGTACATCCGCAAGTGCACGCGCGAGCAGTTCGCGCACCTGCGCTATGCGATCGTCGGCGCCGAGAAGCTGCGCGAGCCGGTCGCGACGGCGTTCAAGGAGAAGTTCGGCGTCGACCTGCTCGAAGGCTACGGCTGCACCGAGATGGCGCCGGTCGTCGCGGTCAACGCGCCCGACGTCGACGACGGCGGCGAGCGCCAGCGCGGCACGCGCGCCGGATCGGTCGGCCATCCGCTGCCGGGCGTCGCCGCGAAGATCGTCGATCCGACGACCGGCGAAGGTCCGCTGTTCGGACAGGAGGGCCTGCTGCTCGTCAACGGGCCGAACCGGATGCTCGGGCTATCTCGGCGAGCCGGAGAAGACGCGCGGAAGTGCATGCGCGACGGCTGGTATGTCACCGGCGACATCGCGACGATCGACGACGCGCGGCTTCATCCGCATCACGGATCGGCTGTCGCGCTTCAGCAAGATCGCCGGCGAGATGGTGCCGCACATGAAGATCGAAGAGCAGATCCAGGCACTGCTCGGACGCGCACTTCACCTGCGTCGTCACGTCGCGTGCCGGACGACGGCGAGGGCGAACGGCTGGTCGCGCTTCTACACCGACCCGTCGATCGACGCCGCAGACGCTGTGGGAACAGCTGTGCCAGACCGAGCTGCCGCGGCTGTGGCTGCCGAAGCGCGAAGACCTGCGATTTCGTCGAAGCGATCCCCACGCTGGGAACTGGAAAGGTCGACTTGCGGGCGGTGCGACAGCTCGCCAGCGACAGGCAAGAAGAAGCCGCGAGCTGAGTAGGTCCGGCTAAAGCCGGACGCCACGACTTCACGCTGCGATCCGTCGGGGCTGAAGCCTGCGCCGCGTGCTATCGCGCCTGCGCCACTGCGTAGCTTTCAGCCGGACTCCGCGGAACCGCCAGCGCGCCGAAGTGCTCCTCACGTAGCGCGTGCGGAACTCGTCCCAGGTGTAGGCGTGGCTCTGGCCGCCGAGATGCTCGAGGGCATACGTGGCGGCCACGCTGCCGAGCCGCGCGCAGACGTCGAGCAGGCAGCCCGAGCGCCAGACCCTTCATGCAGTCCGCCGCGAAACGCGTCGCCGACGCCGGTCGGATCGACGATCCGATGCGGCGCGACCGCCGGCACGTCGACGCGTCCGCGCCGCGTGCAACACCGACGACCCGTGCTCGCCGCGCGTGACGATCAGCGCCTCGCGACGCCGACAGGATGTCGGCCTCGCTCAGCCCGGTCTTCTGCCGCAGCAGCTCGAGCTCGTAGTCGTTGACAGATGACGATGGTGCGCGCCGACGACGCCGTCGCGCGAGCTCGTCGCCCGACATCCGCGCGCACTGCTGGCCCGGGTCGAAGATGAAGCGGATGCCGAGCGTCCGGCACTCCTCGGCGTACTGCACCATCGCGCCGGGATCGTTCGGCGAGATGATCGCCAGCCCGCAGTCGCCGACCGTGCGGAACGACAGCTGTCCGGCGTCGGCCATCGCGCCGGTGTAGAACGACGCGATCTGGTTGTTGTCCGCGTCGGTGCTGCAGAAGAACGACGCGCGTGAACTTGCCGGCGATCTGCTTGACGAGCGACGTGTCGACGCCGGCGGCCTCGAGCCACTGCGCGGTACTCGCCGAAGTCCTCGCCCGCCGTCGCCATCAGCAGCGGCCGCTCGCCGAGCAGCGCCAGCGTGTAGGCGATGTTCGGCGCGCAGCCGCCGCGCCGCTTGTCCATCGTGTCGACGAGGAAGCTGAGGCTGACGCGGTGCATGTGCTCCGGCAGGAAGTGCTCGGTGAACTTCCCGGGAAACGACATCAGGTAGTCGAACGCGATCGATCCGGTGACGACGATGTTCATGCATCGAGCTTCAGATGATGCTTGCCGACTGATCGGCGCGAGCTCGCGTCTTGCGTCTGCTCGCCGGCACGTGCTCCGGCCTGCGTGATGATCGCCGTCGCGAGCGCGTCCTTGCACGCGCAGCGTGCGCGCGACCGGCAGACGCGCGCCGACCGCTTCGGCGATCGTCTTCTGCGCCGTCGTCGGCGTTCTGCATCAGGTTGCGCGATGATCAGATCGACCGTCACCGAGTCGTGATCCGGGATGCCAGCAGTCGTAGTCGGTGACCAGCGCGAGCGTCGCGTAGCAGATCTCCGCTTCGCGCGCGAGCTTCGCTTCCTGCAGGTTCGTCATGCCGATGACGTCCATGCCCCACGCGCGATAGCAGCTTCGACTCGGCCAGCGTCGAGAACTGCGGCCCTTCCATGTTGACGTAGGTGCCGCCGCGATGGACCGTCGCGCCGACCGGCTGCCGCCGAATCGGCCGCGACCGTCGACAGGTCGGCGCACAACGGATGCGCGAACGCCGACGTGCGCGACGAGCCCGCGGCCGAAGAACGTGCTGATCCGGCCCTTGCGTCCGATCGAAGAACTGATCGGGCACGACGATGTCGAGCGGCTTGTACTCCTGCTTCAGGCTGCCGACGGCGCTCGCCGACAGGATCCGCTCGACGCCGAGCACCTTGAACCCGTAGATGTTCGCGCGGAAGTTCAGCTCCGACGGCAGGATGCGATGCCCGACGCCGTGCCGCGCGAGAAACGCGACGCGCTTCCCGCGCAGCGTGCCGATGACGTACGGGCCCTGACGGATCGCCGAACGGCGTCGTCATGCGTTCGTTCCTCGCGGTCGGTCAGCTCAGCCATGTCGTACAGGCCGCTGCCGCCGATGATGCCGATCGTTGGATTGGTCATGAGGTCGTGTCGTGTCTCTGACGTTCGTTTGCATTCGGCCGGCGATGCATCCCGCCTGGCTGCGTTA
>ERZ1370068.8739-contig-7570_pt1 | contig 91067 bp, 113 predicted proteins | sample MGYA00561227_ERZ1370068 | MGnify/ENA primary metagenome ERZ1370068 (study PRJEB38410, sample SAMEA6850437) | metagenome | study: Metagenomic assessment of the ecological functions of the soil: analysis of the soil microbiota associated with the... | reverse complement strand
CGATCGCGTGGTCCTCTATCACCGGACCTCTCGTAGCGCGCTCGTTCTGAATCCTACCGGCAGCCATCTCTGGGAACGGCTTGCCACCCCCGCCGCGCTGCCCGATCTGACTGCGGCGCTCCGAGAGAAGTACCCGGCGCTCAGCGGGGAGCACGCCCGAAGGACTGGCCGCGTTTCTTGACGAGCTCACGCGCCACGGGGCGATCGTGCCCGCATCGTGACGCCGGCGGGGCAGCCCATCCGCTGGACGGCCGGGCCGCTCTCCTTCGCGCTCCATTCCGACGATCCGGCCGTCCGGAATCTGGCCACGGCCGTCTTCCGCCCGTGGGTGAGCCACGACGGGCAGGTCCCGAGCCGTACCTGGATGATCGACCATGCCTCCGGCCACGAGACGAAGCCGGGATGGCGGATCCGGTCCTCGGCAGGAACGGACGCGGAGATGCCGAGCCCGGCGCGCGCGGTCACCGTGGTGGAGTACGAGGCCGTCGCGGCGATCGCGCAATCCCACGCCGCGATCGTCCACGGCGCCCTGGTCGTCCGGGATGGGCGGGGCATCTTGCTCGCCGGGCGAGGTGAGGCGGGGAAGTCGACGCTCGCCTGCGCGCTCTGGTCCCGCGGGGCCACGCTGCTCGGGGATGACATGGCCATCTGGACGTCGCCACCGGCGAGGCGTGTCCTGCGCCGAGACGCGTGTCCCTGCGGGGACCAAGCCGGGCGCTTCTGGGCGATGCCTTCTTTGACCGGATCATGAGAGGCGCGTCCAGCGCGGCGCTCGGGGACTCGCACCTCTTCCATCCCGAGGAGATCGACCCGAGGCCCCGATTCGCGAAGGTGCCGCTTTGCGCCATCGCGCTCCTGGCCCGGCGGGGCAGCGTCACCGGGCCCGCTTGCGCCACGGGCCGATCGCTCCGGCGCACGCCCTCCTCGCGCTACTGCCCTACACGAACTCCGCGGTCTCGAGAATCGCTCGGTGACGCGATGCCGGATGCTGGCGCCCCTGGCGGAGGCGCGTGCCGATCTTCGACCTCGGACGCGGACCGATCGACCGGATGGCCGCCGCCGTCGAAGATTCTCGCGGGCTCTTCGCGTCCCGGCATGAAGCCGAGGAGAGCGCCGTTCGGCGCCGGACGGGCGCGCCACGCGCCGCACCATGAAGTTGGCTCGCCTGGGCGAGCCGCCGCCGCGCCGCCCGCCACGTCGATGGCGCTCATGGTCACCCGCCGGTGCAGCATGACGGTGCGGCCACTGCAGCGTGGAGAGCGGTCCGATGTGCGCGTGGAGCCGACCGAGCGCGAGCTCCTCGACCGCGTCCGCCAGGCGGCGGCGGCCGGCGTCCGCGTCGATCAACCTCACCGGGCGGCGAGTCCGATGCTGCGCCCGCGCACGCGTCCTGCGGCTCGTGCGGGACGCGCGCCGGCGCCTCGGCGTGCCTGACGCTCGCTTGACGACGAACGGCTCGTGGGGTCGCACCGCCGCCCGGCGACGCGCCGCGGCGTCCGGGCCCTCCGGCGCGCCGGCCTGCGCATCGCTGGTCGGTCAGCGTCGACCGCTACCACGACGAGTTCCAGGGCCCGGCGCCCGCGGTCATGATCGCCCGCGCGGCCGAGGACGCCGGCCTGCCGGTGCGGATCAGCCTCGTCGTCCCAGCCTCGGGCCAGGACGGGCTGGCGGCGCGCTCGTCGCGCCGCTTCGATGGCCTTCGCCAGCACGCGACTCCGGTTCTACGGGCCTCCAGGCGGTGCGGACGGGCGCGCGGCCTGCCGCAGCGAGACGATGGGCGGAGGCCGCCGACGGCTTCTGCGCCGCGTGCGCCGTGCCCGCGGTGACCGACGACGGCACGGCTTGACGGCGTGCAACGGGCCCGGCCTACTTCGCGCCCGCCGGCGTCGCCGCTGATCGTCGGGATCACTCGGGAGGAGCCGCTCGGAGCGCTTGCTGGCGCGTCACCGGCAGGATCCGATCCTCGACACGATCCGCACCTTCGGCCCGGCCCGCCTGCGGGACGAGCTCGGGACGCTGCCCGGCTTCGAGCGCTTCCGTTTCGCAAGCCCGGTATCGCGGCATCTGCGACCTCTGCCTCCACATCACGTCCGGATGCCAGGCCGTGGCCGCCTTGCGGCGCGCGACCTCGAGGCCAGGCGCGCGGCCGAGCGCCGCGCCGCGTGGCTCGTGATCCAGGACAGCCGGCAGCGGGCGAGCTCAACCCACGGTACATCAACGGCCCGCGGCCGGCCGGGGTTTTCCTCCGGGCGGCGGCCGGAGCGAGGCGCGGTGGACCGGCGGAAACCGCGTCCGGATCCTCGGTCCGGCCGGACGTCGACTGGAAACACTGGCGTCATATCTGGCGGCATGCGGCCCACCCGTCCGCTGGCGTGCGGCCCTGGGTGACGCGGAGTTGCGCGGTGGGCGCCCGCTTTCTTCACCGAAGCCCTTCGAGCGGCGGCGGTGCGCGAGGGCATTCTGAGCCGATCCAGCGCGACGTGCTGCGCCAGGTGGAGCAGGCGCTCCGCTCGATGAGCGCCCGCGGCGTCCTGCTGAAGGGGATGGCGCTCTCATGCTCCGTGCCCGGGAGGAGGGGACCGCGGTCCCGCCGCGCGCCACCGGCGACCCGACGTCTACGTCGAGCCCGGCCGCCAGGCCCGTCTCTCCGCGCGCGCCTGCTCGAGCTCGGATTCCAGGGCGCTCCCGACGCTCGGCCCACGTCGACGCACCACCTCGCGCCGGTGACGCGCCAGGGGATCGCGGTGGAGATCCACACCGCGGATCGTCGCGCCCTACTGGGGGCTGCCGGAGTCCGAGATGCTGCGCGCGTGCGGCCCCTCACGTCGCTCGAGTCGATCGACACGCTCGATCCGGAGGGGCCTGCTCCTCCACGCGGTCGTGCATTGCTCGCAGCACTGCTTCTCGCACGGGCTCCGCGCCGCGTGGGACGTCCTGGCGATCGTGCGGAGACCGTCCCGCCTCGACTGGGACCGGCTGGCCCGGTGGGTCTGGGCATGTGCGCGCCGCGCGCGTTGCTGGGTGCCGGCCGCGGTGCTGTCGCGCGAGCTCCGGGCTTGCCGCTGCCGCCGGATTTCCTGCGGCGCGGCGCCGCGCGACGCGCTCCAGCGGAGCGCTCGAGACGGTCGCCGCGCGCCGCCTGTTCCGCGTCGCCGAGAGCGTTGAGGACCTCGATCCGATCAGCCGGAACGCGGCTCCTCTTCCTCCTGCACGACTCCGTCGGTGCCCAGCGCCCGCTACCTCGGCGCGGTGTGCCGCTGGGCCGTGCGCCCGCCCGGGCGCGGACGCAGGCTCCGGGCAGACCCGTCGCGACCCGGCGCCGCGAGGCCTGCGCCAGGCGTGGCGACACTTCCAGCAGTACCGCCGCGCCGTCGCGCGCGCGGCCGCCGACGAGGACTGAGCCTCCGAGCTCCCGGCGCCGGCGTCGGCCGGGGCTCAGTGCCCGCTCGGCTGCCTTCTTCGTGCCAGCGGGCGATCGCCTCGCCCGTCGTGAACCAGACGCCCGGGAACCCCGGATGTAGGCCACCAGCTCCTCCAGCAGCATGATCCGGGAGGCGCGCCCGATCACGAAGGGGTGGCAGGTCAGCACGAAGCAGCCGTTCTCCGCGGTAGATCGCCGCGAACTCGCTGGCTCCACAGGTCTGAAGCACGCGCGCCGGATCGGCGATGACGTTGGCGGCGCCGTAGACGTGGCGGAAGAGCGGCGCGTCGTCGAGGATCCACTGCACCGGCACCTCGATCAGCGGGCCCGTGGCTCGTCTCGGCACGTGGTACGGGACGTCGTTGCCCATGAGCGAGCTGTCGTAGAGGAAGCCGTGGCGCTTGAGGATGCCGGGCGTCCACACGTTCACGTCCCAGGACGGCGAGCGGTAGCCGGCCGGCCGCACGCCGAGCTGGTCGGCGAGGATGCGCGAGCTGCGCGCTGCATCACGGCCTCCTCCTGCGCCGCGTCGAGGCCGTCCACCGCCTCGTGCATGTTGCCGTGGGCGCCGATCTCGTGGCCGGCGTCCTTGATCCGGAGCACTGGCGCGCGAGTGGTTCTCCACCGTCCAGCCGGGATGAAGAACGTCGCCGGGAGCCTCAGGCTGATCGAGCATGCGGAGGATCCGGTCCACGCCCACGCGGGGCCCGAAGCGCCGCTCCTCGAGCCCGGCCAGGCTGCGCCTGGATCTTCTCCGGCTCGCGGAAGAGGAACCCTGACTCGGCGTCGAAGTCGAACGACAGCACCGACGCGCGCACTGCTGGCCGTCCGGCCACCGGTATCGCATGAGGATCTCCTCTATCCGCCCATGAAGGCGCCGCCGTTGACGTGGATGGTCTGGCCCGTGACCCAGCCGGATTCCTCGGCGGCCAGGAACACGGCGACGCGGGCGATCTCCTCCGGCCGTGGCCATCCGGCCCTCCAGCGGGATCTGCCGGCCCATCTCGACGAGCTCCGCTTCCGTGTTGCCGTAGCGCGGCTGCGCGGTGTCCGGTGAGCCCAGGGGCGATCGCGTTGACGCGGATGCGGTGCGGCGCCAGCGCGAGCGCCATCGCGCGGGTGAGGCCCATGACCCCCGCCTTGCTCGCCGAGTAGTGGAGCGCCGAGCGGCGCCCCGCGCATGGCGACCGACGACGAGGTTGACGATGGCGCCGCCGCGTCCGGCGGCCACCATGCGACGCGCCGCGGCCTGGCGCAGCAGGAAGCTGCCCTTCAGGTTCACGTCGAGCACGCGGTCCCAGTCGGCCTCGGTCATGGCCAGGAAATCGACGCGCGGGAAGCACGCCGGCGTTGTTCACGAGGATTCTGGGCGCGCCCGAGCTCACGCGCCGCACTGGCGCCGACCATCGCCTCGGCGTCGCGGTCGCCCGGCTGACGTCGCCGGGGACGAGGCACGCGCGGCGTCCCATCCCGCGGATCTCGCCGGCGACCCGCTCGCGGCGGCCGCGGTCGTCGAGATAGTTGACGCCCACGTCGGCGCCCGCGCGCGCGAGCGCCAGCCGCGATGGCGTGGCCGATGCCCTGCTGCGCGCCCGTCACGAGCGCGACCTGTCACCGACGAGCTGCATGCGTCCCTCCGTCCCTCGAGTCGGCCACCGCGGCCCGACGCGTACAGTATCGCAAGGTTTCACGGCGGAGAAGCCGTGGCCGGCGTGGCGAGCGGACCGCCCGGTGTTACCCGGGCTCGGGAGACTATGCTGGGCGGATCGTCCGGGACGGTGCGCATGACTCACGGCGTGGATCGTCGTCGTCATTGAGCTGCGTATGGCCGGGCGCGCCGGTGAACGAACTCTAGACGCCCGAGGAGCACGGTCCATGCGATCACGTCACGCGGAGAGGCATCGCACCGCTCACATCGGCTGGCTTCGGGCCGCCGTCCTGGTGCCAACGACGGCATCGTGTCGACGGCGAGCCTCGTGCTCGGGCGTCGCCGCGGCGCGCGCCGGCACCGCGCAACGGTGCTGGTCGCCGGGCGCCGCGGGTCTCGTCGCCGGCGCGATGTCGATGGCCGCAGGGCGAGTACGTGTCGGTGCAGCTCGCAGGCCGACACGGAGCAGGCCGACCTCCGCCGAGGAGCGAGCGCGAGCTGGCGGCCGACGTGGCGTCGGAAGCCGAGCTGCCGAGCTCGCGGGATCTACGTGCAGCCGCGGACTCGAACCCGAGCTGGCCAAGGAGGTCGCCGCTGCAGCTGATGGCGCACGACGCGCTGGCGAGCCACGCTCGCGACGAGCTCCGGCATCTACCGAGATGCTCCGCGCGCGGCCCCTCCAGGCGGCGCTGGCGTCCGCCGCCAGCTTCGCCGTGGGCGCCGCGGCACCGCTCGTGACCGTCGCCCTCAGCTCCGACGCGACGCTTCTGCCGGCGGTCGCGCGGCACCGTCGCTCGGGCTGCTGGGCGACTCTGGGCTGGCTGGCCGCGCAGGTCGGCGGGGCCCAGCGCGTGGACCGGCGCGGTCCGCGTGGTGTTCTGGGGCGCGCTCGCGATGGCGGTGACGACCGCGGTCGGCGCGGTCTTCGGGCACGGTGTGAGCGAGCGCCCGTCGCGGGCGGGCGAGTTCCGTCGCGCGGCCGTCGCGTGCTATCGTCGGCCCCTGGGAGGACGCATGGCCGATCCAGAGCTGGTCCAAGCACGTGGCGGACGTGCTGCGACGGAACGACATCCACTTCTTCGCCACCGTCCCGCGACTACATCGTCTCGCAGGTGCTGGAGCATCTCTGGGCGGATCCGGCGTGCACGGTCGTCACGCGACGCGCGAAGAGGACGCGCTCGGCATCCTGTCCGGCGCCTGGCTCGGCGGCCAGCGTGGCGCGCTCCTCATGCAGAACAAGCGGGCTCGGCAACTGCATCAACACGCTGGGCTCGCTCGAACGTCGCCTCCCAGCTTCCCGGCCGTGCTGGTGATCAGCCACCGGGGTGATCTCGGCGAGTTCAACCCAGCGCAGGTGCCCGATGGGCCAGGCGACCGACGCGGATCCTCGACGCCCTGGGCATCCGGCACGTCGATGCCGCGCTCCATCGCGGACCTCGAGTCCCAGGCCGACGGCCTCGTCGAGGCTCTGCTACACGCAGTCGCTGCCGCGTGGCCTTCGTCGCTGCCCGCCGAGCTGACCGGCGGGAAGTCTGGGCTGAGCGGGCCGACCATGGGACCGCGCGACCGCGACCCGGATTGCTCGTGCAGCCGCCTCACCGACGTCGGTCGTCGTCTCGAACCTGGGGCCAGGCGACCCAGCGACCTCCAGCGACGCCGGCGATCGCCCGCTCAACTGCTGCACGTTCGGCCTCGATGGGCCAGTGCTCGTCGATCGGGCTCGGGATCGCGCTGGCCCGGCGGGACGTCCGCGTCGTCTGCCTCGACGGCGACGGCTCGCTCCTCATGAACCTGGGGTCGCTCTGCACCATCGCGACGCTCCAGCCCGGGAACTTCGCCCTGGTCGATCTGGGACAACGCAGGTCCACATGACCACCGGCGGCCAGCCGACGGCCACCGCCGCACCGGTCGAGCTTCGCCCAGCATGGCGCGCGGGCGCGGGGATCGAGAAGGTGCTCGAGCCGCGGGACGAGGCCGAGCTCGGACACGCCTTCGACCGCATGCTCGCCGAGGACGGGGCCCTTCGTCGTTCCCGTGAAGATCCGGCTGGGCCGGGCCGGAGGGTCGGCTCTCGCGCGACGTGATCGGGTCCGCGCGGCGGTTCCGGCAGGCGCTCGCCGTCCCGCTGCCTCGTGCGGTGAGCGCGACGCCCGGGAGCTCTCGCGTAGACTCCGCGCCGGGCCGGCCTCCGCGCGCGCTCCGGCGCGCGCAGCGGCGAGGTGCTCCTGGCGACGAGCGCCTGCTACCTCGTCTACTACACCGGGCGGCAGAACCTCGGCTGGGCGATCCCCGGCATCCGCGCCGAGCTCGGGCTGAGCGCCACCGAGATCGGCTGGATCAGCGGCGCCGGGCCTCATCGTCCACGGGCGCCTCACAGATCGTGAGCGGGCACGTCGCGGACCGGGCCGGCGGGCGCCGGCTCATCGCGCCTGGGCGCCGTCGCCTCCTGCGCTGCTGAACTGGCTGGCGAGCTTCGCGCGGCGGCTTCTGGACGCCTCGCGATCCCGTGGGCGCTGAACGGCTGCGCGCAGTCGTTGGGCTTCGCGCCGGCGAGCCGGCTGATCGCGACGTGGTGGGCCCCGCGCGAGCGCGGCCGGGCGTACGGCCTGCTCAACGGCGCCGCCGGCTCTCCTCGGTCGTCACCTACACGACGGCGGCGCTCGTGGTCGCCTGGCTGTCCGTGGCGCTGGGTGCTCCGCCTTCCCGTGCTCCTGCTGCTGCTCGGCGCGGCGGTGGTCTGGTTCTTCGCGCGCGGATCGTCCCGGAGGATCTCGGCCTCCCGTCGGTCGCCGGACCCCGGCGACGGCCGGGGCCCCGATCCGTCGCCGGCGAGACCGCGCGAGCCGGCGTCTCGTTCGGCACCGCGCTTCAGCACGCGCTCCGGAACCGCGCCGTTCGTGCTGCGCCTCGCTCGGATTCGGCTTCGCCAACTGGGCGCGCCTCGGGCCACCTCGTGTGGGCGCCGTCGCATCTGCTCGGGACCGGCGCACGGCGAGCGAAGGCCTCCCGTGGATCTCGCTGGCGCTTGCCGATGGGCATGGCGCTCGGGGCCGCTGTTCGTAGGGCGGCTAGCACGGTCGACCGCTTCTTCGCGGGCAACCATCCGCGGCATGATCGTGATCTAGCCTCCTGCTGGCCGCCGGAGCGACGCCTCGGGCTCCTGGTCGTCGCCGCCCGACGCCCGCAGCCTCGTGCCTGCTCTTCGCCGCCGGGCTGCCTCGTGTTCGGCCCGTTTCCGTCGTTCACCGTGCTGGGCGCCGAGCCCTCGGCCTCCGGCGGATGCGGTCGGCGCGGGCGTCGGGTTCATGAACGCGGTGCGGCTACGGCGACGCGAGCGCTCGGCGACGTGCGTCATGGGAGCGGTGATCGACGCGACCGGCCGTACCGCGCGCGATCTCGCGGTCGCCGCCGGGGCCTGCGCTCCTCGGCGCGGCGGCGACCGCGCTGGCGGGCGCCGCGGTCCGCCGGCCTCGCTGACGCGCCCGAACGCCGGTGCGTGCCGATACGCGCGCTCGGTCGCCGCCCAGCCGAGCGGCCCGAGATCGCTGGCTGACTGCTGACACTTCGCTCGCGAGGAGCCCGACGATGAGCAGCCCCGGTGGATCCGAACGACGTCATGATGACCGGCGAGAACTCGTTCGTCCGCCTGAGCCACGACGGCGGCAAGACCCTGGCCGACCGCTGGAGCCACTGGCGCGTCTGTGGTGTCCTGCGGGACCCGGCCACGTCCTCCTGGCCCAGGCCGAGCTGACCGGCGGCAAGCCCCGCATCTACAGCGACAACATCGCGATGACCCGCTGGCTCCAGCAGGCGATCGAGTCGATCCTGTTCCCGCCGACGGCGGATCCATCGCTCCCGGTGATCGAGGCGACCTTCGAGCGCAGCGGGGATCCCCGCGCGCGGCGGCGACGGAGCGCGTCAGTGTCCGCCAGCGACGAGATCGTCGCTGACCTGGTACGACTTCTACGAGCCGTTCGATCCCCGACGATGCCGCCTCGGCTACGCGAACCGGCCGATTGGCGTGTTCAGCACGTTCTTCCGGCGTGCGCGGCGCAAGTGACGCTCAACGGACAGGTTGCGGCGGGGAGCGTGTGGCCCGGAGACGCGCGGGAGACCGGCAGTCGTCGAGCGCGTGCCTCGCTTTTGGCCATGGAGACCTGGCCGTCTAAGCCTGGGCGGCGTGACGCGGCTGCCGCCGCGTCCGGGCCTCGGCTGGGTCGAGCCAGAGGCCTGGGGCCGTAGATGGAAAAAGCCGGGGTGGGGAGGCGGGCCCGGCGGACGCGTACCTGGACGTCCTGCACGATCCCGCGCTCCAGCGTGATCTCGACCTCCTGCTCGTCCAGCTCCCAGTCGCTCACGCTGGACAGGATCCAGAGGAACCGCCGCTCCCGCTTCGGCACGACCTGGCGCCCGCGGTAGACGAGCGTGCGCCGCTCGGGAGCGCCGAGCCGCTCCTGCTGCCTCGAGGGTCTCCTGGCCGCAGAGCGCCAGCACCTCCTCGCGCGTCGTTCGGCCCGGCACGATCCGGGCGAGGGTCTCGCGCGAGAGCAGCGCTCTCCGTCCCAGAGTTGCGGCACCGGCAGCGGAGCCGAAGCGCAGCGGAGCCGACACGCTGCGCCCGAGCCCCGAGCGAGCCGCTCGATGAGCGGCCCCGTCATCGCGACCGAGCACGAAGAAGGCCAGCGGGATGAGGATCGGGGCCCAGGCCTGGCAGCCTCGTCGTGTAGCCGAACTGGACGCTGAGCGTCTGAGGCACCACACCTTCCGAGGTGTCGAGGGAAGACCGAGACCGTCTCGCTGCTCGGCTCTCCCGTCGGTCGGCTCGCGCGCGCCTGGCGCCTGGATAGATCTCGTCGATGCGCAGGCGCTTCGGCGTCCGAGAACCGCACGAGCATCTGCGACGGCTCGCTCGCGAGCTGATCGCGCGGGCGCGGTTCTCCAGGTAGAGCGGGAAGAGGGCCGGGTTCCGGACGTCGTTGAAGCTCAGAGACAGGACCTGTCGCGGGCCCCGGATGAGCTCCTCGAGCCAGCTGGCGCGCTTGGGGCGCATGGCGCCGTCGAGCAGCGCAGCCGTGAGCTTCATGAGACGGACCCGGTTCACGAGATCCTGTGCTCCACGGGATCTTGATCGATGGACGCGGTGGGCCGGACGCCGAGAGCTCTCGAGCCCCGCGTGCTGGAAGCGGAGACGAAGGAGGCTGCTGACCTGGTCTCGGCGGTCGTTCGCGGTCGCATCGACGGTGGTAGAGGCGCTCGACGAAGAGCGGGAGCTGACCCTGCGCGGTCACGGTGAAGCCGCGGCGGCGGACGTAGTCGCCGAGCGCGGCGTCGTCCGGCGGTCCGGTCCTCGCCCCGGATCGCGGCGGGCCAGAGCAGGTAGAGGTCCTGCTCGAGACCGAGGGCGCTCCGGGTGGGCGGCACGGCGATGGTCCAGAGCACGTCCATCGTCACCGGGCCGAGCTGACGGGTCCGACGCTGGCGCGGACGAAGACCGGGCCGATCTCGAACTCGGGGTTCGGGCTTGGTCGCGAGGAATATCTGGGCCCAGCCGTTGCCGGACGCTCGGACCGCCGTCGCCAGGGCAGCGATGCGCGACGTGGCGCGCGCCAGGAGCGAGTCTCGCGCAGCAGCGACAGCGCCGCGATCCGCGCAGGCGCCGACGCGGCCATGCGCGAGGAGCCGCGCGTCACCGCAGCGCCGCCCATGGAATGCCGCGCGGTCATCCGGCGAGGGCCGGCCGAACCTCTCGGGCGAGCACGTCGATCGTCTCGAGGATCGCCGGGTACGTGGTCAGCGACACATCCAGCGCCACGTGGGTGACGCCGAGCGAGCGCGAATGCCGCGCAGCGCGTCGACGACGTGTCGCGTCGTGCCGTGGATGGCGGGGCGGCCGCGCAAGGTAGCCCACGTCGGACCGGGCCGGTGGATCTCGTCGAGCCAGAAGGGGATGCGGAGGAGAGCACCGGCGCGTCCCGGCGGCCGGCCTCGGCCCAGTGTCGCCGGACGGTCTCCGCGCCCTGGCGGAACGAGTCCGGCGTCGCGGCCGTCGAGTGCCAGCCGTCGCCGTAGCGGGCCACGCGGCGGTACGCGCCGTCGCTCGCCCCGCCGATCCAGATCGGCGGCCGCGGGCGCTGGAGCGGCATGGGCGAGGCGATCAGGCCGTGGAGCTGGTGACGGCGCGTCTCGATCTCGGGCTCGCGCTCCGTCCACACCTTCTGGAAGAGCTCGAGCGCCTCGTCGGTGCGGCTGCCCGCGCTCGTTGAAGGGCACGCCGAGCGCGGCGAACTCGCCCTCCATCCACCCGACGCCGGCGCCGAAGATGAGGCGACCGCCGGACAGGACGTCGACGCTGGCCAGGAGCTTGGCCACCGGCAGCGGCGACCGGTAGGAGAGGATGATCACGCTCGTCCCGAGCGCGATCCGCTCGGTGACGCCGGCGAGCCACGGGAGGACCGGCCAGGGATCGAGCATCTCCTCCGCGATACGCGATGAAGACGTCCCTGGGCACGATGACGTGATCGGTCACCCAGAGGGAGTCGAGGCCCAGCGTGTCGGCCCGCTGCGCCACCCGGAGGAGGTGGCTCGTCTCGAGGGCGCGGCCGAAGTGGGGAAGGCAGAGCCCGATCTGCATGGCGTGTCCTCGGGTCGGTGTCCGGTGAACGTCACCGGGCGACACGCCCGGCGCCGGCCCAGTATAGCGGCTTCCTGATTGCCTCGCCGCGGGGCTGCCGTTACCATGGATGCTCGCCAGGAGGAGAGGGGCATGGGCGTGCGTGTCGGAATCGTCGGCGTGAGCGGGTACGGCGGGAGCGAGCTCCTGCGGCTCTGCGTGGGCCATCCGGGCTTCGAGGTGGTGTACGCCAGCGGCGAGACCACCGCAGGGCAGAGGCTCGCCCGGCAGTTCCCGGCGCTGGCTGGACACCCGACGGGGAGCCTCATCGATCCAGCCGTTCGTTCCCGAGGAGGTCCACGGCATCGACCGTCCTCTTCACCTCGCTTGCCCACCGGGAAGTCGCGCGAGCCGTCTCGCGAGGGTGTCCGCGGGACGTGAAGATCGTCGACGTGGGCGGCGACCACCGGTTCGTCGAGGGCTGGACCTACGGGCTCACCGAGCTGCCGGGCGCTCGGGCCGCGGTCGCGCGAGTCCTCTCGCGTCGTCGGATCCCGGCTGCTATCCGGCGGCGGCGCTTCTGGCCCTGGCGCCCCTCGTCGCCGAGGGGCTGGTGGAACCGGAAGGGCCTCGGTGATCGACGCCAAGACCGGCGTGAGCGGCGCGGGCCGCGGCGGCGGGACGAGCGCGCTTCGGCTACGCCGAGACCAACGAGGACGTGGTCGCCTACGGCCTCACCGACGCATCCCCACGGGCGCGGAGATGCAGGAGGCTCTGACGCGCGTCGGCGGCCGGCGGGCCACGCTTGCCTTCACGCCGCACCTGGTGCCGATGACGCCGCGGGCATTCTCGCGACGTGCTACGCGCGGCCGCGCGGCGTCGGTGACCGCGGACCGGCTCGAGGAGGCCGCGCGCCGCGGTACGCGGGACGAGCCCTTCGTCCGGGTCGATGCCGATCGAGGGCGGCCGAAGCCCGCGCACGAAGTGGACGACCGGATCGAACGTCTGCTTCGTGAGCTACGCGATCAACCGGCAGACGGGACTGCGTGCTGGCCATCGCCGCGCTGGACAACCTCGGCAAGGGCGCCGCGGGCCAGGCGGTCCAGAACGCGAACCTCATGACCGGGTCAGCCGGAGACCGCGCGGGACTCGACCGGCCTCCCGCTCTGGCCGTAGCTGGGCGCCAGACTTGCCTTCGGGACAGTTCCCGGCGTGACCGCCCGGGTCCCGGGCGCTGATCGGGCGCCGACCGGCGAGAGAGCCTGTCGGTCAAAGCTGGCCCGCGCAAGTCTCGACACCGACCCGGGATGCTGATCGCGGTCACGCTTCCTCGGCTCTCGGCCTGGAGCTTCGTCTTCGTCTCGCTGCCCGTTCCAGGTCGAGCGGCTGAGCACGTCCGGCCCGGCGGGAACCCTCGCGTGGACGGGCTGGATCCTCGGCGTCGCGTCGCTGACCGCGGTCGTGACGGGACCGCTCTGGGCGCCGCTACGGCGAGCGCACGGACCCGAAGGCCGTCTGCGTGATCGTCCAGGCGCTGCAGGGACTCGGGTTCTGCCGCTACGGCCCTGTCTCACTCGGTCATCCAGCTGCTTCATGGCGCGCCTGGTCGCTCGGGACCGTCGGCTCCTTCTCGACGCTGGCGTTCGTCATCGCCGGGCGCGAGGCCGAACGTGACGTCCATGCGGCGCCGGCTGGGAGCGATCCAGTCGCGCGCCTGGTCCTCGGCACGCTGCGTGGGCCCGCTGCCGGGCGCGGTCGCCGGCGGCACGGCTCGGATTCCGGCTGACGTACCTGATCGGCGCGCTCGTGCTGGTGAGTCTCGGCGCGCAATCCTCCAGTGGGGCCTGCCGAGCCCGCCCGCCGGTGACCGCGCGAGGCGGGCGAGCGCCGACGGATGCCGAGCGCAGCACGATCGCCGATCGCGGCGGCTCTCATCCTCGTGGCCTCCGTCGCAGGAGACGTTCCTGGTGTCGGTGCTGCCCCGCGTCCTGCCGGGCTCGGCGTTGGCGCCGACGACTCGTCGAGGCGAGCGGTCTCCTGATCTTCGTCGCCGGGGCGGCGGCGGCGATCGGCGGGCTGGTGGCGCCGATCCTCGCCGAGCAGATCCCGGAGCGGCGCCTCCAGCTGGGCCTTGCTCGTGGCCTCGTCGGTCGGGCTGGTGCTGCTCGGCAGCGCGCGATCATTCTGGCCGTTCGGGGTGCTGCGCGGGGCGCAGTGTCTCGCGATCGCCCCGTTCTTCCCGCTGATGGTCGCGCAGGTCGCGCGGCGTGCGCGACGCGAGCGCGATCGGCATCATCAACGCCGGCGCGCGTGGGCTCCGGCTTCGTCGGTCCCCTGGTGGCGACCACCGTGCTCGCCGACCGGCTCCCGGGCCTGCTCTACGTCACGCTCGGGGCGGCGGGCATCGCCGCCGCGCTCCTGCTGCGGCGCGCGTAGCCCGGGCGCTTCTCGGTCGCGCGCCGGGGTCGTGCGGCCCCGCCCGCGTCGACCGCGCGCGCTGCTCAGCCCGCCAGGGCCGGCTTCCGGTCGAACCAGGGGCGCGCGGCCTCGAGCTGCGCCGACAGGCGGAAGAGCGTCGCCTCGTCGCCGAACCGGGCCACGAGCTGAATCGCGAGCGGCAGGCCGCGCGGCGTCCCGGCGGTATCGAGCCTGCTTCAGCGGGAGCATGATCGCCGGCTGGCCCGTGATGTTGAACCACACGGTGAATGGGGAGAACGTAAATACGCGCCGCCAATACTCGTCCACGTCCTCCAGCATCATGTCGATCCAGCCCGAGCTTGACCGCGCCCGGCGTGGCCAGGCCCGGGCGTCAGCAGGACGTCGTGGTTCTGGTGGAAGGCGGCCATCTGGCGGCCGAGGCGGTGCGCGCGTCTGCGTCGCCCGGACGTAGTCCTGAGCCCGCGATCTGCTCGCCCCGCGCCGCGGTGTCGAACGTGACGTTCTCGACCTCGCCGCGCGCGGCGAGGCCGGCCCGCGGTCGGATGAGCTCCGGACGTTCACCGCCGAGTTCGCCGCCGCGATCGTGAGGAACGTGGGGACCACCGCGTCCCGCTCGATTTCGGGATCCGCCTCGACCACCTCGTGGCCGAGGCTCGAGCAGAGCGCCGCCGATCTCCCGGACGAGCGCCTCGCAGGCGGGGTCCACCGGCGCGCCGTTGGGCGCGCGCACGGTCCACGCGATCGCGGAGACGGCCTGGCGGGCGCGCCGACCTCGGCGAGGAACGGCCGGGCCGGCGGCGGAGCGGCGTACGGGTCGCCCGGCCCCGGCCCCGCGGTGGCATCGAGGAGCGCGGCCGTGTCGCGGACCGTCGAGGAGTCACGGCGTGCTCGGTGGAGAGCCGCCCAGGCCCTCGCCGGTGAACGGCGCCATCGTGTTCCGCGCGCGGGTCGGCTTGAGCCCGACGAGCCCGCAGCACGCGGCGGGCGCGCGGATCGATCCGAAGCCGTCGCTCGCGTGCGCGATCGGCACGATGCGGGCGCCGGTGGCGGCGGCCGCGCCGCCGCTCGAGCCGCCCGAGATGCGGTCGGGTCCCACGGGTTCTTCGTGGCGCCGTAGAGCTGCGGCTCGCAGGTGAGCGAGAGCCCGAGCTCGCACGTGCTGGTCCGTCCGAAGACCACCAGGCCCGGCACCGCTTGAGCCGCGCGACGTGCTCGCTGTCGGCCGCCGCCGGCGGCGTGTCCGCGAAGAAACGGGAGCCGCGCATCGTCTTGACGCCCGCCAGCGAGGCGGTGAGGTCCTTCAGGAGGTACGGGACGCCGCGGAGCGGCCCGTCGGGCAGGCCGTCGGCGATCGCCTTCCGCGCGTAGTCGTAGAGCGGGAGCACGACGGCGTTGACCGTCGGGTTGCGCGCCTCCACCCGCTCGATCGCGGCGTCGAGCAGCTCGGTGGGCGTCACCTTCCGGCGGCGGACGAGGTCCGCGAGCCCCAGGGCGTCGTACGCTTCGTAATCGGCGAAGCCGGCCATCCGTGTCCTCCGGGATCGGGAGAGGCTACTTCTTCGGCGGCGCCGCCAGGCGTCCTCGTCGAGCTTCCACGCCCGCCTTCCTTGACCATCGTCACCTTGCCCTGAGCGGGCCGGCCGTCGTCGGTCTTTGCGGTGAGCTCCATCACCGCCTTGCTCGCGTCCGCACCTTCTGGCTCTTGACGACGATGTCGAGAGCTTGTCCTTGGCGATGCTCATCTTGAGCATCTTCTCGACCTCGGCCTTGGGCGCGCTCTCGAGGAGGGTCTTGTACTCCTTCGAGACGAACGGGAAGAGGGCGTCGGGCGTGGTGGCCTTGCTGGCGACGTCGAGGTACGCCTTGTAGGCGTCCAGCGGCGTTTTGCCCTGTGCGGACAGGGGCGGCACGGCCGCGCCGGTGACGAGCGTCAGCACGAGCAGAGCCGAGGACGTTCATCCGGGCGCTTCGCATGTGGCATTCCTCCATGGGCGGTTCTCCGGAGGCAGGGGTAGTCAACTCGACGCGCCTGACAAGCGCGGCCTTCGTACCGCCCGCCGTTCCCGAGGCGGCGCCGTGCGTACGAATGGAGTCGCGGAGGCCGGGACGCGCTGCGGGTCCGCGGCCCCCGAAGCCATGCGAATCCTGGTGGTCGAGGACGAGCGGAAGGTCGCGAGCTTCATCCGGCAGGGGCTCGAGGAGGAAGGCTACGCCGTCGACGTTGCGCCCGACGGCGCGACCGCCGTGGACCTGGCCCTCGGCGGGACGTCCTTTACGACCTCGTCGATCCTCGACGTCATGCTTCCGAAGCGGGACGGGTTCGCGGTCCTGCGACGCTGCGCGAGCAGCGCATGTCCCGCGCCGGTCCTCATGCTGACCGCTCGCGACCGCGTTCCCGACCGGGTCACGGGCCTCGATCTCGGCGCGGACGACTACCTCACCAAGCCGTTCGTGTTCGACGAGTTCCTGGCGCGCGTCCGCGTCCTCCTGCGCCGAAGCCGTGGGCAGCGCGCGCCTGATCCTCCGGCTGGCCGACCTGGAGCTTCGATCCCGCGACGCGCCGCGTCACCCGCGGCAAGCCGCGGACGATCTCGCTGACCGCGCGGGAGTACGCGCTGCTCGAGTACTTCCTGCGCAACGCCGGCAGGGTGCTGACCCGGCCCATGCTGGCCGAGCACGTGTGGGGCATCGACTTCGATCCGGAGAGCAACGTGATCGACGTCTACGTCGGATATCTCCGGCGCAAGGTCGACCTGCCGGGCGAGGCGCGGCTGGTCCACGACGGCGAGGAGCGGGCTACGTGCTGCGGGCGGAGCCGTGACGTCTGGGCGCAGGGCACTCGGCCTCGCGCGCGGCTCACGCTCTGGTACTGGGGCGTGCTTCTGGTCGTCCTCGCTCCTGTCTCAGCGCGGCTGTCCTACGCCGCGCTTCGCTGGACCCTGCTCCGTGACGTCGACAGCACGCTGCTCGGTCGTGGCGCAGGTCGTGCGGGACACCGGCTACCCGCGCGGGCCGCTGACGGGATCCCGAGGCGCGGCTCCGCGACCTCCTCGGGCCGGACTTCTACGACCGCTTCCTCCAGCTGCTCGATCCCGAGGGCGCGATCGAGACGAGGCGCCAGCGACGCGCCTCCCGGCCGCTTCCCGCTGTCGAGCGGAGGCGCGCGGCAACGCGCAGCGCGGCCTGCCCGACCTTCGAGACGCTGGGCGCTGCGGACGGCGAGGCGGCGCGCGTCCTGACCATGCCCGTGATGCAGCGGCGGACGCCTGGTCAACCTGGTCCAGGTCGGCATTCCTCTTCGGCGGACGCAGTGAGGCCCTGGACCGCTACGTGCGGCACTCTGCTGGCGCTCGTGCCGCTCGGGCCTCGGCCTGGCGATGGTGGGCGGCGCGCTCGGTCGCCCGGCGGGCGCTGGCCCCGGTCGGGCTCATGTCGCGGACCGCGCGGCGCATCACGGCGCAGGATCTGACCGAGCGGATCCCCGGGCGCGGCGCGGGCGACGAGCTCGACCACCTGGCGGAGACCCTCAACGCCATGCTCGCCCGCCTCGAGGTCGCCTTCGTGCAGGTGCGGCGCTTCGCGGCCGATGCCGCGCACGAGCTTCGCACGCCCTTCACGGCCCTCCGCGGCGAGCTGGAGGTCGGGCTCCGCGCCGACCGGTCGCCGACCGAGTACCGGCACGTTCTCGAGTCGGCCTTCGAGAGCGCGGAGCGGCTCGTCCGGCTGGCCGAGGACCTCCTCGCGCTGCTCCCGCGCGACGGCCGGGCGGCGTCGCGCGGTCCGGCCCGTGGACGTCGAGGCGCTGGTTCTGGGACGCGCTAGACGCCGGCGTCCGGCTCGCCCAGGGCCGGGCGTCACCGTCCGGCCGGCGCGCCGTGGCGTCCAACCGCCGTGCAGGGCGACGCCGTCGCCCTCGGGCGCGCGCTCCTCAACCTGGTCGACAACGCCGTGCGGTACACGCCGGCAGGCGGGAAGGTCGAGATCTCGGCCACGCCGACGGACGGCTGGGTGGAGATCTCGGTGCAGGACAGCGGCCCGGGCATCGCGCCCGCCGACGCGGGGCGCGTGTTCGAGCCGTTCGTCCGTCTCGATGCCGCGCGAGCCGAGGAGCCGGCAGGGTCAGGGCTCGGGCTGGCGATCGCCCGCTCCGATCGTGGTCGGCCCACGGAGGCACCCTGGCGCTCGAGTCGACCCCGGGGCGGGTAGCCGGTTCACGCATCCGCCTGCCGCGCTCCTAAGAGAAATTTCATCCCGTTTCTCATTCGGTCTCTCATTTTCGGCCTCCATGCTGCTGGCGTCGGATGCGGGCGCGCCCCGGGCACGGCATGCCGCCGGGCCCGGCGACGCCCGAACATGTGCCGACACGAAGAGGAGAACGATCGATGAGCACGAAGCTTGGCCGCCGAGGCTGGATGGCGGCCGGCCTCGCCGTGCTGACCGGGACGGCCCTGGTGGCCCTGGCCCCGCAGCTCGGCTTCAGCTCGGACCGCGACCCGCCAAGCTCTGGACGGACGAGCCGCCGAAGGTCTCGAGCCAGACCGTGCTCCGCCCCGGACTGGGTGACGCTCGTCAAGACCCTGCAAGCCCGCCGTGGTCAACGTCAGCACCAAGCGGATCGAGTCGGGACCGTCGCTTCCGCAAGGGGATGGATCGCTGACGATCCCTTCAGCGCAGTTCTTCCGGCAGTTCGAGCAGCGGCCCCACGCGGTCCGGAGCCTCGGCTCGGGTTCGTCATCCATCAGCGGACGGCTACATCGTCTCGAACAACCACGTCGTCGACGGCGCCAGCGAGATCCGGCGTCCGCCTGTCCGACGGCCGCGAGCTTCCCGCGACGGTGCTGGGCCGCGATCCGAAGACCGATCTGGCGCTCCGCTGAAGATCGAGGCGACCGGGCCTGCCGACGATCCCGATCGGGGACTCGACCGCGCTGCGAGGTGGGCGCGCCGGTCATGGCCATCGGCAACCCGTTCGGGCTCGAGCAGACCGTGACCACCGGCATCGTGAGCGGACCGGCCGCGTGATCGGCGGCGGCCCGTACGACGACTTCATCCAGACCGACGCGTCGATCAACCCCGGCAACAGCGGCGGTCCGCTGATCAACGCTCGCGGCCAGGCGGTCGGGCATCAACGCGCGCGATCTTCAGCCAGAGCGGCGGCTCGATCGGGATCGGCTTCGCCAATCCCGGTGAACCTCGCCAAGCCCGTGCTCACCCAGCTCGCGGACGAGCGGGCACGTCGTGCGCGGCTGGCTCGGCGTCGGCATCCAGCCGGTGACGTCCGGAGCTGGCCAAGAGCCTGAAGCTCGCCGACGACCAACGGCGCGCTCGTCTCGAGCGTGACCGACGGACTCGCCGGCGGCGAAGGCCGGCCTCAAGCCCGGAGACGTCATCGTCGAGTTCAACGGCGCAGCGCGTGGCCCGCGCCGACCGGCTGCCGAACGCGGTGGCGACGCACGCCGGTCGGGCGCGAGGTGCCGCTCTCGGTCGTGCGCGACGGCAAGCTCGATGCAGCTTCACCGTCGAAGGTCGGGCCAGCAGACGGAGTCGAAGGAGGCCGCGGCACGGGCCGGAGACGGTGCCGGCGAAGCTCGGCCTCACCGTCGAGCCGGTGACCCCGACGCTCGCGCGGGAGATGGGGCTCCGCGACAACGCAGGGCGTCATCGTCCGCAGCGTCGAGTCCGACAGCCAGCGCCGCCGAGGCCGGCATCCAGGCGCGGCGACGTCATCGTCGAGGTGGACCGGCACGCCGATTCAGCAACCCCGCCGACCTGCATCGTCAGCTCGACGGCGCACGCGAAGGGCACGCCGGTGCTGATGCTCGTCCACCGGGGCGACGCCAGCCTCGTTCGTCACCGTCACCGCGTGAGTTCTCGTCACCGACCGCCCGGCCGGGTCGGGGCCGTCCCGCACCAGCGGCGAGGGGAGCCCTGGACCCGGCCGGATGCTTTGCGTTCCCGAGGCAGGAGGGTAGGATAGCCGCCGGATGACCCTGCGCGCTGCGCCGAACGCCCGCGTCCGTCAGGCCTCGACCTCGCCTCCGCACACGCCCGGCGATCGCGGTCGCCGTCGTCGGCGCCCGCCGGCCCGCTCGATCGCGAAGCCATGCGACGCCGGCGCTCCGGATCCTCGGCGGGCGCTACGACGTCGCATGGGACCCGAGCCTCCTCGAGCCGTACATCGATATCTCGCCGGCGACGACGCGCGACGCGGCAGCGAGCTCGCGTCGGCGTCTCGCCGATCCCGAGGTCCGGGCGTCGTCGCGCGCGCGGCGGCTACGGCAGCATGCGCGATCCTGTCCGAGGTGTGGCCGACGGCGCCGGCGGGCGGCTGTCGAGTCCGGGCCGGCTAAGCATGCTCGTCGGCTTCTCCGACATCACGGCGCTCCACGCGGCGCTCCAGGCCGCCGGGCGCGTGCAGCGTGCACGGGCCGGTCGGTCACCCAGCTCGGCACCCAGCCGCCGGCATCGTGGAGCGATTCTTCGCGATCCTGGAGGACGCGGACGGCGCCGCCCCGCGCCGATCGCCGGGCACGCCGATGGTCGGGCGGCGTCGTCGAAGGGCCGCTCCTCGGGGGAAACCCGTCCCTCCTCACGCGGCTCCTCGGCACGCCGTGGCTGCCCGGACCTCACCGGCGCGGTGCTGCTCCTCGAGGACGTCGGCGAGCAGGCCGTACCGGCATCGACCGCGATGTGGACGCATCTCGGCCTCGCCGGCGTCTTCGACCGGGTGGCGGGCGCTGCGCGCTCGGCGACTTCACCGACTGCGAGGACGCCCGACGGCGGACTTCACGCTCCGCGACGTGCTCTACGAGCCTGGCCGCGGAGACGAGGCTGCCCGTGCGTCGGCTGCCTGCCGATCGGCCACGGCGCGATCAACGGTGCCGGTCCCGCTCGGCACCCGCGTGCGCCTCGACGGCGGCGCCGGCACGCTGTCCTTCCTGGAGCCCGCCGTCGCAGACTGACCGCAACAGTCTGAACACCCGTGGCCTCGGGTGTGCTCGGCCTGTTCTGAGAAGGCCGGCGTCGGCCTTCCCGGCCCGCGTCCGGCGCTCGCGACGGCAGCCGAGCCGAGCCAGCCCATTGCGCGCGCGGACTCTTTGCGCGCTACCAGGCCGACGGAGACGAGTATCCGTCTCTCCCCTGCATGAAGGACCAAGCGTGAGGCGTTTCCCATCGCCGGCGGCTGTGGCTGTGCGTCCTCGTCCCTGTGCTGCTCTCGGGCTGCATGTTCCGCCAGCTCGAGCAGCAACCTGGCGCAGAAGCGCGAGTACGCGGTCCTGCGCGGTGCGGTGCAGCACCGCAGCGCCCGACCGACCTGCCGATCCTCGTCGCTCATCTACACAGGCGAAGCCGGCGCAGCGAGCAGCTCGTCGACTACTTCGTGCTGGCGGGCCCGGAGCGTACTTCTTCTGTGCCTGCCGGCACCTATCGCCTCGCCGCGTTCGAGGACGTCAATCGCGACTTCACCTACGAGCCCGGCGTCGATCCTCGGCGCTGCTGCGCGGTGGCGAGCCGATCGCGGTGGAGGCGCTCGGCGATTCGACGCTCGACGGATCTCGACATCGAGATCCGAGACGGCTGACCGCGAGCGCATCCCGCTTCTGCCTTCTCGTCGGCCGATACCGAGAGCGCCGGCGAGCGGTCCCTGGCCGACTTCCACCTCGGCGAGGTGATCGCGCATCGACGATCCGCGCTTCTCTGGCACGAGAACGCCCGCCGCGGATTGTGGGCAGCCGGCCGAGTTCCTCCGCCAGGTCGGCGCCGGCGTGTACTTCCTGGAGCCGTACGATCCGCGGAAGCGTTCCCGTGCTCTTCGTGCACGGCGCCCTCGGCATCCCGGCAACTTCACGGCCTTGATCTCGCGCCTCGATCGCAACCGATTCCAGCCGTGGCTGGCCTACTATCCGACCGCGACGCGCCTCGAGACGACGACCGCCATGTCGCTCGACCGCTGGATGCAGTACCTCTACGTCCAGTACCAGTATCCCCGCCTGCGCGGTGGTCGCCCACAGCATGGGCGGCCTCGTGGCGCGCGCGCTCGTCAACCGCGTCATCGCGGCGGACGACGGCCGCGCCGACGGGATTGCGCCTCTTCTTCACCATGTCGACGCCGTGGGACGGGCACGCGGCGGCCCAGCGCGGCGTCGACCGGGCGCCGGTCGTGGCGCCGTCCTGGTACGACATGGCTCCCGGAGCTCCGTTCGTGCGCGCCCTGCTCGACCCGGCGCTGCCGCCGACCCTCGGCCACGACCTCCTCTTCAGCTACGCGGGCGGCTCCCGCCGGATGCGAATGCCAACGACGGCACCGTCACCATCGCGAGCCAGCTCGAGCCGCGCGTGCAGTCGCACGCTCACACGGTGCGCGGGCTTCAACGAGAGCCACACCTCGATCCTGGACAGCGTCGACGTCGCGGCGCTCCTGAACCAGGAGCTGGCGGCGGTGGCCGCGAGTAGAAGCACGGGGCTGTCCTGCGCCGGAGGGCTCCCGATCGCCCATGGCGTGCCGAACGGGACGTCGTTCCCGGCGCGCGCGTGCGACTGGCCGGTGGCGCGGGCACCCTGTCGTTCCCGGAGCGAGCCGTCTCGGGCCACCGCGCGGCGGCGTCCTCGCCGCGGCTTGACGGCGGTCGGCCAACGGGTGGACTGTCGGAAGTGGCCGGAGGTGCGAGGATCCGGCGTCGCCCGGCGCGCCGGAGGGTTCCGCAAACGGTTGTGGGCGCCGGCTCGGCGCCCGAGGTAGAGCCATGACCAGCCGGGATTCATGGCCCGCCGCTTTTCCCCGATCGCGCTCGCGCTCGGAGTCGCCTGTGAGCGCGGCGGCCTTTGCGCAGACCGCGGGGCCTTCGGGCGGCCATCGACGCGGCGAACGCGAAGTTTCTCGGCCGACTTCGCCAAGGGCGATGCCAACGCAGTCGCGGCGCATTACACCGCGGCGGGCTGGGCGTTCCCGCTCGTGAACGGCGAGATCGCGAAGGGTCGCGAGGCCATCACCAAGGTGCTGGAAGGGCGCGATGGACGCGGGCATCAAGGAGATCAAGGTGACCACCGTCGAGGTGGAGGCTCACGGCGACACCTGCGCACGAAGTCGGCACCTACGTGCTGCTGGGAGAGGGCGGGAAGAAGCTCGACTAGCGGCAAGTACATCGTCGTCTGGAAGCGAGACGGCGGGCAGTGGAAGCTCCACCGGGACATCTGGAACACGAGCATGCCGGCGCCGAAGTAGCCTGCGGCCACCGCCAGTCTGATCCGGGAGCTGGCGGAGCCGGGGACGTAACGGAAGGGGATCCGATTGTGAGCATTCAACTGGACCACGTGATCGTACCCGCCCGAGACAGAAGGGCTTCGGCCGAGCCAGCTCGCGACGCTCCTGGGCGTTCCCTGGTCAGAGTCCGGCGTTGGTCCTTTCTGTCCTGCGTCTACGTGAACGAGGGCTTCACCTCGACTTCGATCAGGCCGACGGCCCATTTCCCATCCAGCACTACTGCTTTCGCGTGAGCGGAGGCGGAGTTCGACGGCATCGTCGAGAGAATCAAGGCTCGCCGCATCGAGTACCAGGAGCACGCCGCACGGGCCGGCGGACATGCAGATCAACATCCAGCACGGCGGCCGGATCGTGTACTGGACCGAGCCTGACGGGCATGTCTGGGAGGCGCTGACCGTCAGCTACGCCCGGCAGCCGAAGCAGGTCACGCCAACCCGCGCCTAGACACGTGACTTCCACGAGGGCTAGCGACCGGCCGGCCCCGGCTCGAACTTCAGGCGGAGGCGCCGGCTCGGGTCGCTCCGCCGGCATTGGGCCCTCGGCACGGTCGACCAAGACGAGCATCCTCGCCGGTGCTTCGCCGCTGGGGCGATGGCGCGGCGGCGCTTCCAGGACGGCGAGGCTGTCGGGTTGAACGACGGTCGCATCCGCGAGATCATCGCGCTGTCGGAGCCCGTGCAATGAAGCCCCGGATCACGCTCATCACTCTCGGCGTTGACGATCTGGAGAGGCCGTCCGGTTCTATCGGGACGGGCCTTGGTCTCGAAACCCAGGGCATCGTGGGCGCCGAGTTCGAATACGGCGCGGTGGCGTTCTTCGACCTGGAGGCCGGTCTGAGGCTCGCGCTGTGGCCGAGGACGAGCCTTGCGCGTGACACGGGCCTTGCTCCTGGCCGCCCGAACGCCCACCGAGCTCACCATCGGCCACAACGTGTCCTCGAAGCGAGAAGTCGATGCGGTGATGGACCAGGCCGCGGCCGCGGGCGCCGTGGTGGTGAAGCCGGCGCACGACACGTTCTGGGGGCGGCTACGCCGGCTACTTCCAGGGGATCCGGACGGTCATCTGTGGGAAGTCGCCTGGAATCCCGAGTGGACCGGTCGGGAGTGAGTGAGAGCGCGGCACTCGGCCGGGTCGGATCGGCCTATCGCGACGGTAGTACCATCGTCCGGAGACACCTGCCTCACGCAGCGAGGTACGTCGTGTCGAAACTCCGCGTCCAGAGCTTCGGGATCTCGATTGACGGGTACGGCGCCGGGCCGCGGCAGGATCCTCAGCATCCGCTCGGCGTCAATGGTCCCGAGCTGATGGAATGGTTGTTCCACACACGCATGTGGCAGCGGATGCACGGACAAGGGACGGCGAGACCGGTATCGACAACGAGATGGCGGAGCAGGGCTTCGCGGGAGTCGGGGCCTGGATTCTCGGGCGCAACATGTTCGGGCCCGTCCGGGGCCCGTGGCCGGACGACAGCTGGAAGGGCTGGTGGGGCGACGAGCCGCCGTATCACACGCCCGTCTTCGTGCTGACCCATCACCCGCGGCCGCCGCTCAGAATGGCGGGCGGCACGGAGTTCCGATTCGTCACCGAGGGCATTGACGCCGCGCTGACGCAAGCGAGAGCGGCCGCGGGCGAGCAGCGACGTCCGCCTGGGCGGCGGCGCGTCGACGATTCGGCAGTATCTGCGCGCCGGCCTGATCGACGAGCTCCACCTGGCCATTCGGCCCGTCCTGCTCGGCTCAGGGAGCATCTCCTGGGCGGCATCGACCTGCGGTCCCTCGGCTACGAATGCGTGAAGCAGCGTGGCGGGCGAGCGCGCCACCCACGTGTTCCTGCGCCGGCGGAAGTAGCGCGTCGGATTCAGCCCGCCTTCACCCGGGCCCCTGGGGTGGCGGAGCCGCCTGGCACGCCGCAGCCGGACCACGGGCATGCGGGGCCACCGAGCGAGAGTGGAGGACGCGTCGGACCCGGGTGGGACCAGGTCCAGCCTTACCCTCGCGCTTGCCGCGCTCCTGGTCGCCCTTCCGAGCGTTGGCGAGGCGCAGAACCCGCGGCGAAGGCGGCTCGGGTCGGATATCTCTCTCCCTCGTCGCCGAGCCGCCGACGCTGTGCAGAGCGAGGCATTTCGCCAGGGACCTCCGCGCGCTCGGGCTATGTCGAGGGGCAGAACCTTCTCCTCGAGGCGCGTTATTCGGACGGGCACGCTCGAGCGGCTTCCAGGAGCTTGCGGCCGAGCTCGTTCGCCTCAAGGGTCGACGTGATCGTCGCGGGGCCGACCACGGCCGTTCGGGCCGTCCAGCAAGCCACCCGGACCATTCCCATCGTCATGGCCTTCGCCGGCGATCCGGTCGGGGAGGGATTTGCCGCCGGACTTGCGCGGCCGGGCGGTAACATCACCGGACATTCCGCCGCCGTCGGCGAGATCACGACGAAGAGTGGTGCAGTTCCTCCAGGCCGTCGTTCCCGAGCCTCTCGCGCGTGGTCCAGCTCACGACCGCGGAAGTGGCGAGGGCTGCCGTGACCGAGACCGAGGCGGCGGGCCGACGCTCGGCGTGCGCGTCACGACGACGCTGGTGGAGAGCGCCGAGCGAGGTGGATCGTGCGTTCTCCTCGATGCGGGACGCCCGCGCGGGCGGCATCGTCGTGGGCCTGGCGCTCCGACCGTACTGGACGCCAGGTCCTGCAGCTGGCGCTCCAAAGCCGGTTGCCGACGGTGTCCGGACCCCGGGAGTTCGTCGAGGCGGGCGGGCTCATGGCCTACGGGCCGGACTACCCGGACCTGTACCGCCGCGCCGCCACCTATGTGGACAAGATCCTCAAGGGCGCGCAGGCCGGCGGACCTTCCCGTCGAGCAGCCGACCAACGTTCCAGCTGGTCGTCAACCTCAAGACCGCGAAGGCCATCGGTGTCACCATCCCGCCGTCGGTGCTCGCTCGCGCCGATGACGTCATCCAGTGACCGACCGTGCCACCCCTCGGCCGAAGCCGAGCCTCCGAGCAGACCGGGGATGTCTCGTCGCCGGAAGGAGAGACCGTGCTCTCGCGTCACGGTGACGCCCGCAGGGGAAGTCCGTCGAGTTCAAGACCGCGGTCCTGGCGCGGTGCATGGCGCGCCTGGTCGCCTCCGGCGTGCTCCGAGAAGGACCGGTTCCAACGCGTGCTGGAGCTCGACCCGGACGATTTTCGCTTCGATGCGGACTATCCGGACCTCGACGTCTCCTCGGACGGATGATTTCGTCCTGGTCGAGATCCTTCTGTCGGTCGGACGCAGCGTGAAGGTTAAGAAGAAGATCCTGGCCGATATCCTGGCCAGCGCCTCGAGGACGCCCGGCCTGAGCCCCGAGAACGTCATGGTCTGCTTCGTGGAGACCCTGTGGGAGAACTGGTCGTTCGGTGGCGGTCGATTCATCAACACGTGACCGCGCGCCTTCGCGTCGGATCCGGCTGCGCCAGGCTAGCGGCGCCCGGTTTCCGCTCGCGCACCGAGAGGTACGGGCGGCGACCGTGAGAGAATTCCGCGGGGTCGCAGACTGTGATGGCCTTCCGCCGCCCGCGATGTCCTGGCCGTTGCTGGCTCGCTCTCCTGCTGCTGTCGGGATGCATGTTCCATCGGCTGGGGCGCGACCTGGCGCAGGCGCGCGAGCACGCCGTGCTGAGTGGCTCGGTGCGCACCGAGCACCCGGGCGACCTGCCGATCCTGGTTCTCGTCTACTCGGGCGACACCGGCCGCGAGCGGCTGGTCGACTACTTCGTCATGGCCGGGCCGGGCCGCTACTACTTCGTCGTGCCCGCCGGGACCTATCGCCTCGCCGCGTTCGTGGACGTCAACCGCGACTTCACCTACGAGCCGGGCGTCGACCCCTCGGCGCTGCTGCATGCCGGTGAGCCGCTGCGGGTGCTCGGCGCGGCGACGCTCGACGAGCTCGACATCGAGGTCCGCGACGCCAGCGCGGGAGCGCATCCCCTTCGCCTTCTCCGTCCGCCGACGGCGAGGGCCTCGCCGAGGGCTCCCAGTCCGACCTCCGCTTCGTCGGCACGGTGACGCGCATCGACGACCCGCGCTTCTCGGACGAGAACGCGCGCCGCGGTCTGTGGCAGCCGGTCGAGTTCGTCCGGCAGGTCGGCGCCGGCGTGTACTTCCTCGAGCCCTACGATCCGAAGAAGATCCCCGTTCTCTTCGTCCACGGGGCGCTCGGGCATCCGGGAGACTGTGCGGCCATCGTCGCGACCCTCGACCGCCGCCGCTTCCAGCCGTGGCTCGCCTACTACCCGACGGCGACGCGCCTCGATGCGACCACGATGGCGCTCGACCGCTGGATGGAGCAGCTCTACGTCCGGCACCACTATCGCCGCCTGGCGGTGGTCGCCCACAGCATGGGCGGGCTCATCGCGCGCGCCTTCATCAATCGCCTCGCTCGCGGCGGGCGACGGTCGCGCCCGTCGGGCTGCGCCTCTTCGTGAGCGTGTCGACCCCGTGGGACGGAAGCGATCTCGCGCAGCTCGCCGTCGACCGGGCGCCCGTCGTGGCCCCGTCCTGGTACGACGTGGCGCCCGCGAAGCCCGTTCCTCCGCTCCTCCTCGAGCCGGAGCTGCCGCCGACGGTCGCCTACGACGTCCTCTACAGCTACTCGGGAAGCTCGCGCCTCATGTACAGCGAGCCGAACGACGGCTCGGTCACCGTCTGCGAGCCAGCTGCTTCCGCGCGGGCTGGCGCGGCCCGCATCGTGCACGGCTTTCGCCGAGTCGCACACGTCGATCCTGGACAACCCTCGGGTGGCGGAGCTGGTCAACGAGCGGCTGGAGACCGTCGTCGGGGAATAGCGGCTCGCCCGGGCGGCCGAGGCCGCCGGGTGCGGAGGATGCCCCATCGTGGTTCTGACTCGGACGGGCTCTGGGCCCGATCCTCCTCTCGGAGCCGGCGAGGAGCGTAGCGCGTGAGGCCGATGTCGAAGCTCACCTCCGACCAGGTCAACTACCTGAACGTCGGCCTCATGCTGCCGTCTCGGCGGGCCTGGCCTTCTGGCGTCCCTTCGAGGTGTTCCTGTTCGTGTACGCGGTGCTCGGGCCCGCGCACTACCTCACGGAGATCTCCTGGCTCGCACGACCGCCGCTACTTCACGACCGGGAAGTACGACTACGTCTTCCTGATCGCGGTCGAGCGTCGCTCGTCACCCTCTGCGTGTTCAACATCGTTCCGGGCGCGCCAGCCGGCCTCGGTGACCTGGCTCACGCTGGTGGCGTTTGCGGCCGCGCTCGTGTTCGCGCTGGTCGCGGAGCGCGCGGGGCCGCGTGCTCGGGATCGCCGGCGCTGCTGCTGGTCTCCAGCCTCCTGGCGGACGCGCCGGGCATCCGAGCTCACGTTTCCGCATGTTCCTCCCGACCCTGATCCACGTCTCGATCTTCACCGGAGCGTTCATCCTGATCGGCGCGCTGCGCGGCCGGAGCCTGTCGGGGCTGCTCTCGCTGCTCGTGTTCGTGGCGGTGCCCTTCGCGCTTCCTCTACGCGCTTCCCGGTCGTGAGCACTACGCCGTGTCGAGCTACGTGCAGGCCGCCTACGGGTACCTCCAGAACGACGGCACGTTCTCCGACGGCTTCATGGGACTCAACCACCAGCTCCTGACGATCTTCAACCTGCACGACTTCGGGCAGCCGGCGCGTGACATCGCGGGATTCGTGCGCGGCGTCAACGCGTACCTGTACGGCCATCCGCTGGCCCTGGCCGTGTGATGGCCTTCATCGCGTTCGCCTACACCGTACCACTACCTGAACTGGTTCTCGAAGACGTCCATCATCCGCTGGCACGAGATCCCGCGGGCGCGCGCCGTCACGGTCGTCCTGGTGTGGCTGGCTTCGGTGGCGCTGTGCGCTCTACGACTACCGGCTCGGCCTCCAGTGGCTGTTCTTCCTGAGCTTCACGCACGTGGCTCCTCGAGTTCCCCTGAACCACCTCGACCTTCGTGGGCATCGGTCGCGAGATCGGAGGATTGCTGCGCGGAGAAAGCGCGCGGCGTCGGCCCCGGACACCGCGCCGGGCCGAGCCAGTGAAGGGGATCCGGCGTGCACGCAGCGCCAGATCGCGTCCAGCGCGCGGGCCGGCCGAGGCGTTCCGCGGCCCGCCCGCTACACGTGTGACAGTCAGCGCGTTGCGGGCTCGCATAGTGAGATCGCGGGCATGACCAAGCCGAGCACCGTCGGCGAGCTGCGACAGATCGGGTACGCGCCGCGCTCCGTCAAGACCGAGATCCGCCACAACCTCATCCGGAAGCTCGAGCGCGGCGAGCGCATCTTCCCGGGATCGTCGGCTTCGACGAGACCGTCCTGCCCCAGATCGAGAACGCGCATCCTGTCCGGCCAGGACATCATCCTGCTCGGCGAGCGCGGCCAGGCCAAGAGCCGGCTCGCGCGCTCGCTGGTGGCGCTCCTCGACGAGATGGTGCCCGCCCTCGCCGGCAGCGAGATCAACGACGACCCGCTCCAGCCGATCAGCAAGGCCGGTCGCGCGCTGCGTCGCGGAGCTGGGCGACCGGGCGCCCGATCGAGTGGCTGCCGCGGGAGCGCCGCTACGGCGAGAAGCTCGCCACGCCCGACATCACGATCGCCGACCTGATCGGCGAGGTGGATCCCGATCAAGGTCGCCGAGGGCCGCTACCTCGTCGGACGAGCTGACGATCCACTACGGGCTCCTGCCGCGGACGCACCGCGGCATCTTCGTCGCTGAACGAGCTGCCCGACCTCGCCGAGCGCATCCAGGTGGGCCTCCTCAACATCATGGAGGAGCGGGACGTCCAGATCCGCGGGTACCTGGTGCGCCTGCCCCTCGACCTCCTGCGTCGTGGCCTCGGCGAACCCCGAGGACTACACGAACCGCGGGCGCATCATCACGCCGCTGCAAGGACCGCTTCGGCTCGCAGGTCCGCACCCACTACCCACGCACGCGCGGCCCACGAGATCGCCATCGTCGAGCAGGAGGCCACGCGCTTCGCCTCCGACGGCTATCAGGTCGAGGTGCCCGCAGTACATGCAGGAGGTCGTCGCGGAGCTGACGCACCTCGCCCGCCGCAGCCCCGAGATCAGCCAGCGGAGCGGCGTGAGCGTGCGCGTGTCGATCACGAACTACGAGAACCTCGTGTCGAACGCGCTGCGGCGCGCCGTGCGGCTCCGCGAGCCCTGGCGGTGCCGCGCGTCTCCGATCTCGGCGCCACCCTCGCCTCGACGGCCGGCAAGATCGAGCTCGAGACCGCCGGGGGACGGGGACGAGGCGAAGGTGATCGAGCGGCTCGCCCAGAAGGCGGTCCTCACCGTCTTCAACCGGCACTTCCAGGCCGGCCAGTTCGGGGAGCTGCTGGAGGCCTTCGGCCGCGGGATGACGTGGGACGTGGGCGAGGCGATGCCGGCCGCCGACTACGAGCGCCAGGCCACCCGCGGCGCGCCGGCTTCGGCGCCGCGATGTCGCGGCTCGGCGCCTGCCGGCCATCCGGCCCGCGTCGCCGCCGCCGTGGAGTTCGTGCTCGGAAGGGCTCCATCTGAACCGGAAGCTCAACAAGGACGCGGCGCCGGCGGGCCACGGTACCGAAGGCGTGAGGAGCCGCTACTCCCGCTGGGACGGCTCCCAGTCGCTCCCCGACTTCGACGCCGACGACCTGCTCGCGGCGATGGCCGACGACCTCGTCGCCGACGGAGACCTCCGGCGCGCGCTCGAGCGGCTCCTCCGCCAGGGCTTCCGGCACGCGGGACGGGAGCAGGTGCCCGGCCTCCGCGACCTCCTCGAGCGGCTCCGGCGGCAGCGCCAGTCGCTCCTCGACCGCCACGATCTGAGCGACGTCCTCGGCGACCTGCGCAAGCAGCTCCGGGACGTTCTCGACACCGAGCGGCAGCGGCATCGACCGCCGCGTCGAGAGCGCGCGCCAGGCGGCCAGGGACGGCCCGCCCGAGGCCGAGGCGTCACCGCCAGGAGCTCGAGCGGATCGCCGCGGAGCGCCGCGCGTCCCTGGACGCGCTGCCGAAGGACCTCGGCGGCGCCGTCCGGGGCCTCCAGGACTACCAGTTCGTCGATCCCGAGGCCTGGCAGAAGTTCCAGGAGCTGATGCTGCGGCTCCGCCAGGAGATGAACCAGAGCCTGTTCGGCCAGCTGAAGCAGGGTCTCCAGGGCATGGGCGCCCAGGGCATGGACGGGCTCCGCGAGATGCTGGACGACCTCAATCGCGCTCCTGCGCCAGCAGGCCGCGGGCGGCCGGCCCGGACGTCCAGGGATTCATGGATCGCTGGGGCCAGATGTTCCCGGGCGTCCAGAGCCTCGATCAGCTGCTCGAGCAGATCGCTCGCCAGTCCGCCCAGATGCAGTCCCTGCTCGAGAGCCTCACGCCCGAGCAGCGGCGCGAGCTGGAGGAGCTCCAGCAGGCGATGCTCGATGAGCCGGGCATGCAGGAGGCGCTGGACGAGCTGGGCGAGCATCTCGACCGGCTCGGCCTCGGCCAGCGAACGCGCCGGTACCAGGCCCAGGGCGAGACGCCGCTCTCGCTCCAGGAGGCCGCTCCGGCTGATGCAGGAGCTCCACGGTCTCGGATCGGCTGGAGGAGGACCTCCAGGACGCCGAGCCGGACGGGCGCGTCGACCGGTCGATCCCGCGCGCGGTGCGAGAGGCGCTCGGAGAGCAGGCGGCCCAGGAGGCGGAGGCGCTCCAGCGGCTCGCCGAGAAGCTCGAGGCGGCGGGCTATCTCGAGCAGCGGGGGCGCCGAGTGGACGCTCACCCCGCACGCCATTCGCAAGATCGCTCAGCGCGCGCTCGCCGAGGTGCTGGGTCAGCTCCGCCGCGACCGCTCGGGCCGCCACCGCTGTCGACGCCCGTGGCGCCGGCGGCGATCCGACCGACGAGAGCAAGGCGTACGAGTTCGGCGACCCGTTCCTGCTCGACCTGCGCGAGACGCTCGGCAACGCCGTCCGGCGGCAAGGGCCGGGGCTGCCGGTGCGCCTGGAAGCCGGCGACTTCGCCGGTCCGCCGGACGGAGCTCGACCACGCGGTGCGCGACCGCGCTCCTCCTCGACATGAGCCGCTCGATGATCTACCGCGGCTGCTGGACCGCGGCGAAGAAGGTCGCGCTCGGCCCTCCACGCCCTCGATCCGCGGCCAGTACCCGCAGGACGCGCTCTACGTGATCGGCTTCTCGCTCTACGCGCGGAGCTCGATCCCGACGACGTGCCGTCGGTCGTCCTCACCGACCGGCACTACGGCACGAACATGCAGCACGCGCTCCAGCTCGCGCGACAGCTCCTGGGCCGGCACCGGGGCGGGCAACCGCCAGGTCGTCATGATCACGGACGGCGAGCCCACCGCCCACCTCGAGGGCGAGCGAGGCGTACTTCGACTACCCCACCACGCGCCGGACGCTGGCAGCTCACCCAGGCCGAGGTGCTGCGCTGCGCGCGCGAGGGCGTCACCATCAACACGTTCATGCTCGAGGACAGTCCCGGACTCGTCCGCTTCGTCAGCGAGATGTCGCGGATCAACCGGGGGCGCGCGTTCTTCGTCCAGCCGGACCGGCTGGGCGAGTACGTCCTCGTGGATTACCTCGCCCGGAAGCAGAAGCGCGTCGGGTGACGGTCGGCGCCCGGCTCCAGGCGCTCCTCGACGAGGGGGTCGCGGCCGGCGTCTTCCGGAGCGCGGCCGCGGTCGTTGCTCCACGATGGACGTCGCGTCCTCGAAGGTCGGTGGCGGGAGGCGACGCGCGAGAACCGTGGGACCTCGCCTCGCTCACCGAAGACCATCGCCGCCGCTCTGTTCCTGACGCTCTGGCGCGACGGTCTCGTCACGCCGGAGACGCCGCGTGGCTGCCTCGTCCCCGGCGCGGCGGTCGGACGCGCGGGCGCCACGCTGGGCGACCTCCTGGCCCATCGCGCGGGCTTCCCGGAGTACGTCGCCCTCTTCGCCCCGGTCGCTCCGGAGCACACCGGCGCTGCTCGATCCGGATTGCCCCGCCGACGTACGGTCGCGCGGCGCGCGCCGAGACGGTTGCCCGCGCCCTGGAGGTGTCGCCCCGACGCGCGCTTCCGCGCGCGAAACACTCTACAGCGACGTGGGGTTTCTCGTGCTGGGGAGACTCCTGGCCGCCGCGGCTGGGGGCGCCGCTCGACGTCGCGTTCGCCGAGCGGGTCGCGGCGCCCATCGGCGTGGATGTCGGCTTCGTCGCCTCTCGTCAGAGGCTCGCGGGCCTCGACCGGGGATCCGGGCCCGGTCGATCCGCCGCCGACCGGCCGGACGCGCCCGCGCGCGACGTCGGCGCCGGGGCAGGAGGGGCCTCTGGAATCGTTCGCAGTCTCTCACCCGTCGACCCGCGGGCGAGGTCGACGACGATGACAACGCCTGGGCGCTCGACGGAGTGGCCGGACACGCGGGGCTGTTCGGATCGGTCACGGCGACCTCGCGGTCATGGGCCGGCCTGTCTGGATGACTGGAGTGGCCGTGGACGGCTCGCGCCGTCCTCCACTGGGCCCGCGCGTTCTCGCGGGACGAGGAAACTCCGGCGAGCACGCGCGGCCTCGGATTCGACACCAGGAGGCCGGGCGACGCCCGCCCGCGCCGGCTCGGCCGGCCGGCGAGATCGGGGACTGGACGCCGGGTGCGGTGGGCCACACGGGTACACCGGCACGAGCCTCTGGATCGATCTTGGCCGCCGGCTGGTGGTCGCGCTCTGCACGAACCGGACGGCGCGGGGGAGGGCCGGGCCAACGTCCGCATCAGCGAGTTCCGCCCGCGCTTCCACGACGCGGTCGTGGACGCGTCGATCGCCTGGCACCTTGCCGAGCGGCGTGGATCCGCGTCGGACGACTCGCGCCCTGGCAGCACCGGGCGAGCGAGCGCGCCAGGCAACCGGCTAGAATGGAGATGGCGCGGCGGACGGCGCGGGACCCCCATCGCGCGGCGCGTCCGGCGCGCCTCAGCTCAGACACGGGAGGCGGCATGACGAAGCCAGTGACGGTCCGGATCTTCTCCGACTACGTCTGACCCTGGTGCTACCTCAGCACGGTCCGTGTTGAGAAGCTGAGAAGAGAGCACGGCGTCAACGTCGAGTGGGTGCATTTCCCGCTGCACCCGGAGACGCCGGCGGAGGGGCGGGCTCTGGCCGACCTGTTCAAGGGGCGCAGTCTCGACCTCCGGTCGATGCATGCCCAGATGAAGGCGCGCATGGACGCGGAGGGGCTGCCGTACGGCGAGCGCACCATGACGTACAACAGCCGCCTGGCCCAGGAGCTCGGCAAGTGGGCCGGACACGCAGCCGGGCGGCGGAGGCGATCCACGACGCCCTGTTCCGCGCGTACTTCGTCGAGGCGCGCGACATCTCTCGGCCCGAGGTGCTCCTCGAGATCGCCGAGCGCGTCGGGCTTCCGCGTCGAGGCGGCCCGGGACGGTGCTGGAGAAGCGCACCTTCAAGGAAGCGGTCGACGCGGACTGGGCCCTGTCGCGCGAGTACGGCATCACGGGCGTGCCGACGTTCGTCGCGGGGCGCTTCGGCGTCGTCGGGGCCCAGCCGTACGAGGCCGCTGGAGGCGCTCGTGCGGAAGGCGGCGAGCGTGGAGCGGAGGAGAGTCCGACGGCGGTAGGCTGCCGGCGTCCGGGAGCCCTGGACTCCGGGGCGGGAGCCGCTATCCCGGCGTGAAGGTCTCGACGACCTCGTAGTGCGCGACCGTCTTGTCGAAGTCGACCATCATCGCCTGCACCACCTGCCGGGACCACGGCCACGTCGCTCGCTCGCCGCCCGAGAACTGCCGGATCGACTCCATCGACTGCCACGACGGTGACGACGCAGAACCGACGCCCGCCGCGACGCGCCTGCCGCAGGATCGGACGCCGAGACGAAGCCCGCCATCCGCGCGAACTGCGGGGAAGATGTTGTGCTCGAGGTGCCGCACGTAGTCGTCGGCCTCCGTCACGCTCGGGTCACGCCTCGCCAGTGTCTCGAGATCGCCATTCCTCGCCTCCCCCGTGATCGGCCGGTAGGAGTTCCGCGAGCCAAGCACCGCAAGTAGTCGATACAATACGGTATTCGTCTCTGTCCCCACAGACATCGGACTGCCGAGCCTGGAGGACGCATGCCGGATCCTGTGATCGTGATGCCGCCGAACCAGAAACTTCGAGCCGGATGTCCTGGCGATCGGTCGCCGCCTCCTGCCGCCGGGGTTCGAGCTGCGCCTCGTGCTCGGCCGAGGGGCTGGCCGCCGCCCTGCCCGACGCCGACTACCTCATGGGCTTCGTCGGGCCCGCTGGACGACGCGATCCTTGGCCCGCGCCCGCCGGCTCAAGCTCGTCCAGCTCCTGAGCGTCGGCTACGACCGGTTCAACCTGCGCGGGCGCCTGCGCGGCGCGCGATACCCGTCGCGCGTCAACGGCGGGCGCCAACGCGATCGCGGTCGCCGAGCACACCATTCATGCTCATGATGGCGACGCTCCGGCACCTGACCGACCTCGACGCCGGCGTGCGGGCCGGGCCGGTGGAGCACCGGGCTCGAAGCGGCTCTACGAGCTGTGGAGCTCGACGGTCGGGATCGTGGGAATGGGGCGCATCGGCCAGGAGGTCGCGCAGCAGCTCCGCGGGTGGGGATCGACCCTGATCTACCACGACCCGGTTGCGGCTGGCCCCGGATCGCGAGCGGGACCTGGACGTGACGTTCGCGTCGCTCGAGGACCTTCTGGCCCGTGGCGGATGTTCGTGACGGTGCACGTGCCGCTCTCGTCGGTCGCCACCCGGCACCTGGATCGACGGGCGGGCGCTCGCGCGGATGAAGCCCACGGCGGTCGTGGTCAACACCTCGCGTGGCGAGCTGGTGGACGAGTCCGCCCTGTCGAAGGCGCTCCACGAGGGGCGGCATCGGGGGCGCGGGGCTCGATGTCCTCGTCGTCGGAGCCGCCCCCGACCGGACCATCCCGTTGCTCTCCACGCCGAACACTCATCCTGACGCCTCACATGGCGGGTCCCGACCCTGGCAGAGCTGGCCCCGGCGGTTCGGGAACGCCTATGCCAACATCGACCCGTGATCCAGCGGGGAGAGCGGCCCCATTGGGTCGTCCCGGAACTCGGCTGATCTGATCCGCTGAGTGATACGCTCGTCTCGTGGCTACAGCGGACGACGGTCTCTGTTCTCGACGACGTCGATCCGGCCACCGTCCGCCGGATCCACCTGGTCGGCGTCGCCGGAACGGGCATGGGCGCCTTCGCCGGCATGCTGAAGGCGGCCGGCCACGAGGTCACCGGAAGCGACCAGAACGTCTACCCGCCCATGAGCGACATGCTCCGGGCCTGGGCGATTCCGGTGTTCACGCCGTACGACCCGCGCGAACCTCGACCTCGTCAAGCCCGACCTCGTCGTCATCGGGAACGTGATCCGCCGGGTGAACCCCGAGGCGACAGAGGTGCGAGGCGCGTCGCCTCCCAGATGAGCTTTCCGGCGGCGCTCGGGCCGTTCTTCCTGCGGAGCCGCCACTCGGTCGTGGTGACGGGAACGCACGGCAAGACGACGACGACGGCGCTCCTGGGACACGTGCTCGCCGCCGCCGGCCGCGATCCGTCGTTCCTGGTCGGCGGCGTCACGCGGAACTACGACGCGAACTTCCGGCTCGGTAACGGGGCCCACTTCGTGATCGAGGGAGACGAGTACGACACGGCCTACTTCGACAAGGGGCCGAAGTTCCTCCACTACCGGCCGCGAACCGCCATCCTGACCAGCATCGAGTTCGACCACGCGGACATCTTCCGCGACCTCGCTCACTACGAGGCGGCGTTCGAGCGCTTCGTGCGCCTCTCCCGCCGGACGGCTGCCTCGCGGTGAGCGCCGCGTACCCGAACGCGCTCCGGATCGCGCGAACCTCGGCCGCCCGGGTGGTGACCTACGGGCTCGCGGGCGGCTCCGGCCACGAGCCCGGCGCGGATACGTCGCACGGGACCTGGTCCACGGCCCGGCAGGAGTGCGCTTCGCGGTGCTCGAGCGCGGTCGCGCGCTCGGAATCGCGACCCTGCCGGGCGGCGGCGCCCACAATGTCGAGAACGCGCTGGGCGTCGTGGCGCGCGACGCGGGCGCTCGGGCTCGAGTTCGACGAGATCGCTCAGGGCCTCGCCAGCTTCGCGGGCAGTGCGGCGGCGGCAGGAGGTGAGAGGCGGGCGGCGTGGTCGTCGATCGACGACTTCGCGCACCACCCGACGGCCGTCCTGGCGACGATCGCCGCCATCCGGAGCCCGGTTCCCCGGCCGGCGGCTATGGGCGGCCGTTCGAGCCCCGCTCGAACACGAGCCGCCGGCGTCTCCACCAGGACGAGTACGTGCGAGGCGCTTCGCCGGCGCGACCTGCGTCGCGCTGACAGGTGCCGGAGCCCCACGACATGGTGCCCGGCGGACGAGCGGCTCGACGCCGATCGGGTGGTCGCCGACCTCAGGGCCCGGGGCGTCGACGCGTCGCGCCGAGGCCGACGTCGACCAACTGGTCCGCGCCGTGGCCGACGGCGCCCGGCCGGTGACGTCGTCCTCGTCATGAGCAACGGCGCGTTCGGCGGCTTCATCGACCGGCTGCTCACGGCGCTTTCCCCTCCGCGCTAGGTTCGGAGGACACTGGAAGGGGCGCTCCCGGCCCAAGACCACGCGGCGGCACGTCGTCGCCGCGGCGGATTCCAGGCCTCGCCTCGCCGCCGCCCGGCCGGTTCTCCGCGAGCGAGGCCGACTGCCCGATCGTCATGGGACCGGAAGTCCAGTGTTGGCCTCCGATTCCTTCCTGGGTGCCGCCTCGGCCAGGTTCCGATCGGAGGATGCGAAACCCGCGTCAGAACGATGGCCGCTCCAACGGGATTCGAACCCGTGTTTCAGTCACGATCGCCTCTGAGTCCATGGAGTCGCGTGGCTACGACGTACGAGTGCCCCCGCACCGGCGAGACTCGAACCTTCACGTGCCGGACCAGGGAGCCTCTTGAAGCGTGGTCGTGGCGGTACAAAGCCACGCGATGGCCGGCGCCACCGAGACAGGGCGAGTATGCTCCGGGCATGTCGTCCCACTACCATCCAGCTCTCGATCGGTTCCCGGCCTCAGTTCCCGGGCTTCCTAGTCTTCTCCCAGAAGCGGATGGCGTCGGCCACCCATCCTTGGGCACTCGTGCCTGTGCCGAGCCCGAAGCCATGACCGAGATTTCCGAACTTGTGATACTCGACCAGCGTACCTGCCTTTGCGAAGGGCCGAGATCCGCCGTTCCATGCTCGAGGCAGGCGCAATGCCATCTTGCTCACCGACGACCACAAAGGTGGGAGGCTCATCGGACGAATAGTCTGAATGCGCGGTGTAGGCCATCACGACGGCGGACGGCTTTGGAAGGTAGTCACCTTCAAACCCTGCAACCCCGTGTGAGACCGATTGTGGCCGCCATCCTCGCGCCCGCCGAACTACCCCACACCGAATAGTCCTTGGTGCTGACTCCGAGCGTACCGGCACCCCTGAAGATGTAGGAGATGGCCGCCGCCATGTCCTGGGTGGCAGCCGCGCCGCCATGACCGGCCCGGTATTTCAGGACGAAGGCGTTGTATCCCTTCCTGCTGATCTCCACGGCATAGGAAAGCCTTCGTGGATGGAGCCCACATAGGAGAACCCGCCACCCGGGGCGACAATGGCAAACGGCGCTCCGACCTTACCGCGGAAGAAGAACAACCCGGTTTGCTCTGTCGACGGCGCTGCCCGCTTCTGCGCCTCGGTGTAGAAATCGAAGAATATGGTCTTGCCGCTGTTCACATCGTCAATCATGTGATTCAGAGCGCCCACCACGACATCCGGACTCACATGGGTGTGATACGGCAGCAGCGAGCTGACGTTGCTCAGCCGCGTGTCTTCATCATAGGCGCGATCATCCCAGGGCAGTATCAACCGACCATGACCTGCGAACGCCGGATGATTCAGGACGTCCCGGATACGGCTGGCCACGCTCAGGTGGCCGCCAGTCACCAGCTCACTCGCGTTGCCACGGGAGAGGACATTCTCGCTCTGTCCCGCCTCCGCAAGCGAAGCCATCGACAACACCGAGAGCGCCAAGCCGGTGGTTCTGAGGAAATCCATTCTTCTGATTGTCGACCCTTGCCACGGCCGCCGCCAACGCGATGGCGGTGAACCTGCCTCGGTTGGCGCCGGTGGTGCGCAGAGGATAGTCGACAAGGATCTCATTCCTTCGGATGAACACTGGAGCGACGGCCACACAACCTACATCGTATCGCTATCGACCGCATCTTCTACATATCTCGCGGGTTTTCGCGCTAGTTCCGTCGAGCTCAGTGCCTGGTTACCCTGGTCCTTCTGGAAGCTTGCTGAGCTGCGCAAGTAGGACTCACGCCCCGTGATCTGTGATCAACCTCCACCGGGGTGCATGGCCGGAGACGATCCATCGCGGAGGTGTCGGCGCGGCTCAGGGACGGATGATCCCTCTACGACTGCCCGTGCCTTCGGCTAACCGCATGAGCGCCCAGACTAGGCGCGGGCCGGCGTGGTCGGCGCGCCGGTGCAGGGTGCCCGTTTGGGCCGCCCGCGGCGCCGAGGTTCGACGATCTTCCGCGACTCTAACCACCCTCCTCGCGATCCGCAGGGCCGTATGCGACACTACGATCTGCTCGCCGGTGCGAGCGCAGAGAACGCGTCATGGACGAAGAGCCCTCGATTCAGCGTCGGCTCGCCGGCCATTCTTGCCGCCGATATCGCTGGCTACAGCCGGCTCATGCACGCGGATGAGGCCGCCACCGTGCGGGACCTCAAGGCCCATCAGAGCGTGATCCTGCCGCTGATCGGCCGACACGGTGGGCGGATCATCGACACCGCCGGCGACGGCATCATGGCCGAGTTTCCCAGCGTCATCGGCGCCACCGAGTGCGCGGTCGAGATCCAGACCGTGATGGCCGAGCGCAACGAGGGGTGCCTGAGAGTCGCCGCATGCTGTTTCGCATCGGGATCAATCTGGGAGATGTGATCCACGACGACAGCCGGATCTACGGTGACGGCATCAACATCGCGGCCCGGCTGGAAGCGCTGGCTGAGCCGGGTGGCGTGCTCGTTTCCAATACCGTCTACGATCACGTCCGCGGCAAGCTGCCGTTCACCTTCGAGGATGTGGGCGAGCGGCAGGTCAAGAACATCGAGCAGCCCGTGCGAATCGTATCGGCTCCACATTCCAGGAGCGTCCTCCGAGCGCCGTGGCGACGCTCGGCAGGCGCCCCGCTACGACGGATCGCAGGCGTTGGATTGGGTGGGGCCTGGCGGCGTTCCTGGTTCTCCGCGGGGCGGCAGGAGCTTGGTGGATGGGCTCGCGCTTCGTTCCAGGTCAGCGAGCAGACAGCACTCGAGGCGCCGCGTCTCTCAATCGTCGTGCTGCCCTTTCAGCAACCTGAGTGGCGATCCGAGCCAGGACTACTTCGCCGACGGCATCACTGAGGATCTGACCAGTGATCTGTCGCGCATTGCTGGAAGCTTTGTGATTTCCAGGAACACCGCGTTCACGTTCAAGGACAAGGCCGCTGGATGCCCGGCAGGTTGGCCGCGAGCTGGGTGTCCGGTACGTGCTCGAGGGCAGCGTACGCCGGATGGGAGGCACTGTCCGCGTCAACGCGCAGCTCATCGACGCGGGCACCGGGCGCGCATCTGTGGGCCGAGCAGATGGACGTGGATCAGAGCACGCTGGCGAGCCTCCAGGACAACTTCGGGCATCGCGAACCGCCTGGCGACGGATGCTCAGTGTCGAGCTCGTCAATGTCGAGGGTCGCCGGGCGCCGCGCGCCAACCCGGATGCGGTGGACCTCACCATGCGTGGCTGGTCCGTCTTGAACGGAGGGTCGACGAACAAGGACGACGTGCAGAGATCCGTCGCGTTGTTCGAGGAAGCTCTTCGAATCGATCCCGCCAACGGTCAGGCCCGAGTCGGGCTCGCCCAGGCACTCATTCTCATCTACCGCAACCGTTGGGATCCCGAATCTGCCCAGGTGCTGGCGCGTGCCGACGAAGCAGCCACGCGAGCCATCTCGACCGCGCCCAACTACGCCCATGCCCATTCCGTGAAGGCCGAGGTTCTCGGATTGTCCAACCGCTTCGATGCGGCGCTTGCGACGTACGATCGAGCCATCGCCCTCGATCGCAACCATGCGGTGGCATACGTGTGGACGGGCGCGGAACTTGATCTGTGATCGGTCGCGCAGCGGAGGCGTTGGCGCCCGTCGAGAAGGCGATTCGTCTGAGCCCGCGTGATCCTGACTTGTTTGTCTGGTACTTCGTCCTCTGCCACGCACACACGCATCTGGCGCGTGACGCTTCGGCAATCGAATGGTGCAACAAGTCGATCGCGACCGGTAAGACGTTCTATTTCGCCTACGTCGATCTCGCCTCCGCGTACGCGTGGCGCGGGCAGAAAGCCGAGGCGGCGGCCGCGGTGGCGGAGCTCCTGAAGCTGAGACCAGGATTCACGGTGCAAGGATTGGAGCAGGAAGGATCAGCCGCCTCCAGCAACCGCAGCTTTCCGCAGGGAATATCAGCCGGATCGTGGAGGAGCACGCCAGGCCGGGCTGCCAGAAAGCTAACTCGAAGCCGAAGATTGCTGGCGTCGCCCGTGCCCCGCTGACCCGTCCGACTCCGCGATCGACGTCCCGGTATGCTCCGCTGTGCCGGCCCGCGTCGGATCGTGGGCGCCGTGACGCAGCCTCACGCGGTGCGACGGTGGCTGACGGCGCTCGGCCTCGGCCTGGCCAAACGGGACGATTGGCCCTGCGGATTGAAGACAGCGAGGGTGCCAGCGCCGCCACGACTAGTAACGCTGGGCGTCGCGCGGACGGTGTCCTGCGACGCTTCGCTGCTTGTCGCCAGCGATCCGCCGCTCAGGAGTAGTGCCGGGCCGTCGGCGCGGTGGAGCACGCCGCGGGCGAGGAAGATCTGAGTCACCTCGTCGACCGCCTCGAGGAAGCGCGGGTGCTTGCGCCCGGCGAGCCCGCGCAGGCGCGGGATGCCGACCTCGAGGATGCGCTCGATCCGCCCCGGGCGCGGGCTCATCACCGCCACGCGGTCGGCGAGCAGCACTGCCTCGTCGATCGAGTGAGTGATGAACAGCACCGTCTTGCGCGCGTCCATCCAGATGCGCTCGAGGTCGAGGCGCATCTGCTCCGCGCGTCAGCGCGTCGAGCGCGCCGAAGGGCTCGTCCATCATCAGCAGCGGCGGGTCGTGCAGCAGCGCGCGCGCGATCGCGGCCCGCTGGCGCATGCCGCCCGACAGCTCGTGCGGGTAGCGGTCGGCGAACTCTGCGAGCCCGACCTGCGCGAGCAGCCATTCCTGCGCGGTCACGGTAGTCGGCGGCGCGCAGCCGCGGATCTGACCTGGAACAGCACGTTGGCGAGCACGTTGCGCCAGTCGAGCAGGATCGGGCTCTGGAAGACGATGCCGAGATCGGTGACCGGCCCGGCGACGCGCCGCCCGAACACCGCGAGTTCGCCTTTCGATGGCAAGAATCAGTCCGGCGACCAGCGCGCATCAGCGATCGACTTGCCGCAGCCCGACGGCCCGACGATCGCCACGAACTCGCCGCGCGCGACCTCGAGCGGAAATGCATCGTCGAGCGCCAGCGTCTCGAGCGGGCCGCGACGGAAGAGCTTCGAGACGCCGCGGACCGCGATGCCGGTTCGCCCGACGAAGCGGCGGTCATGTCCTCGCCTGTCACCAGGCGCCGGCGCGGAGCCGGCACCGCCGCGCCGATCCGCGCCGGCCGCTCGTTCTGTCGGTCGGTGTGGGCTGCACCAGCTCGCGGCTGTCGCGCAGCGAGGCGCTCGAGTTCCGGCTGGTAGAGCTCGGGCAGGTGCGGGCGAAAAGCACACCCCGGCTGAGCGCGGCGGAGACGCACCGTCAGGCGGTTACGGCTGCTCGCGCCACTTTGCGAAGCTCAGCCGCGCGCGACCAGCGGTGCCGGGCGGTGGTGGACCGCGCTCTGGGGTACGCCAGACGCTGCGCGATCGCCGACGACCGCCCGCCGGCCGGCAGCTCGATCCACGTGGATCGTGCGGTCGGAGCTGGAGCGGATCGTCGACATTGACGGAATATGTTCCACCCACTACGATCTCGTCAACCGGAAAAGGAACTTGCTCGGGGGATCAGGGTGAACACGCGCGCCGAACGCTGGCGGCAGGCGGGGCTGATCGTGGCGGGGCTAGGGCGGGTTCCTGCTGCTCTGGGAACTCCTCGTCCGTTGGCTCGCGATCAAGCCCTACATCCTGCCCGCGCCCTCGGCGATCCCGGCCGAGATGGCCAAGCGCTGGCCCACCGTGGTCAGCGGCACGCTGTACACCGGCGAGGCGATGCTGGTCGGCTTCGCGGTCGCGGTGGTGATCGGAGTCGCGCTCGCAGTGGTGGTCGCGTTCTCGCGCCGGCTCGAAGCGCTGGTCTACCCGGTCGTGCTGTTCCTGCAGATCGTGCCCAAGATCGCGGTGGCGCCGCTGTTCCTGATCTGGATCGGCTACGGGCTGACGCCCGAAGGTGCTGCTCGTCTTCCTGCTCTCGTTCTTCCCCGTGCTGCTCAACTCGATTCAGGCCCTCAAGTCTGTCGACCCCGAGATCATGGACCTCGCGCGCTCGACCGGCGCCTCGGGTTGGCGGGTTTTCCGCATGGTCCAGCTGCCGCACGCGCTGCCGCTGATCTTCACCGGAATCAAGGTCGCAGCGGCGCTGTCGGCCACCGCGGCGGTGGTTGCCGAGTTCGTGGCGTCGGACCGCGGGCTCGGCTACCAGCTGATCGAGCACTCAACAACATCGAACACACCAATGACATTCGGCATCATCCTCGTGCTCTGCGCCATGGGCCTGCTGCTTTACGGCGCGGTCGAGTTGGTCGAGCGCCTCGCGATCCCGTGGCATGTGTCCCGCCGCGTCGCCGACGCCGGTGGTGCGACGATCTGATCAACGATTCGATGAAGGAGACGACGATGCGCATCCTGAGAGTCGTGACCGCGAGCGCCGTGTTCGCAGCGGCGTTGCTCACCGTTGCCGGGGCGTCCGCGCAGGACAAGGTGACGTTCCGCCTGAACTGGATCATGTACGGCTTCCACACGCCTTTCTATCTCGGGCTCGACCGCGGCTACTACCGCGAGGAGGGCATCGCGCTCGAGATCGGCGAGGGTCAGGGCTCGGTGCGCTCGGCGCAGACCGTCGGTGCCAAGGGCGACATGTTCGGCCTGTCCGACGGCCCCAGCGTGATCAACGTCGCGACCAAGGGCGGGGCAATCCGCGCCGTCATGTCGGTGACCAGCTCCTCGCCCTACTCGGTCGCGGTGCGCACCGACGCTGGCGTCAAGATGCTCAAGGATCTCGAGGGCAAGACGATCGCCAGCGCGCCCGGAGAGGCGGGGCTGCAGCTGCTGCCCGCGCTGTGGAAGGCCAACGGCGTCGACGGCGACAAGGTCAAGATCCTGCGCGTCGAGGGCGCGGGCAAGATGGTGGCGATCGCCGAGAAGCGCGTCGAGGCGATCATGGCCGGGCTCGACAACCAGTCGATCACGCTGCCGCGGCAAGGTGTGCCGATCACCGATTTCGGCTACGCGAAGTACGGCGTCAACACCACCGGGCTCCAGATCCACACCCACGAGGACACGATCAAGACGAACCCCGACCTCGTGCGCCGCTTCGTCAAGGCGACGGTACGCAGCTTCGAGGCGGCGATTGCCGATCCGGCGGCGGCGATCAAGGCCGGACAGAAGGTGAAAGCGGATCTCGAGACCGAGCTCAGCCTCGAGCAGCTCAAGGTCGGGATCGCGCTGATGCCATCGAAGGCCACTGCCGGCAAGCCGACCGGCTACCTCGCGCCCGAGGACTGGACCCAGACGCTGTCGCTGATGAAGCAGTACATGGGGCTGGAGACGAACATGAACGCCGACGCGTTCTACACCAACCAGTTCGTCCCTAACGCGCCGAAGATGGAGCGATCCTCAGCTGCGCGTCGGCCCGACGTCGGTCGGCCTGCCGGTGACCTCCCAGCGGCTGAGCGCCGCGTCGTCGAGGACGATGCCGTGGCCGGGCGGGCGGGAGGCGCCAGCTCGCCGCGAGCGACCCGGATCGGCTCCGCGAGGAGCCCGAGGTCGGTGAAGGACCCGCCCTGGAGGTCCTCGAGGATCAGCCCGTTGGGCACGGCGCACAGCGCGTGGATCGAAAGCTCCATGGCGAAGTGGGGCGCCACCGGCAGGTTGAAGCTCTCCGCCAGCTTGGCGATCTTGAGCCACTCGGTGAAGCCGCCCACCCGCACGATGTCGGCCTGGACGACGTCGAGGGCGCCGCTCCGCAGGAAGTCGGCGAACTCGTAGCGCGTATACATCGTCTCGCCGGCGGCCAGGGGATGCCGCCGCGCCCTCGCGGACCCGGCAGTGGGCCTCGCGGTCGTCCGCCAGCACCGGCTCCCTCGAGCCAGAACGGCGCGAAGGGTGTGAGCATCCGCGCCCGGCGGATCGCCTCGCCCGCGGTCCACTTCTGGTTGGCGTCGAGCATCAGCGAGAACCTCGGGGCCCACCAGCCGCCGAACCGCGCCCACGCGCTCCACGTCCTCTTCCGGGTTGTCCCGCCCAACCTTCATCTTCACGGCGCGATAGCCGCGGTCGAGGAAGCCGCGCATCTGGTCGAGGAGCGGCTCGCCCTCGAGGTGCATGTTGATGCCGCTGCCGTACGCGCGGATCTTGTCGCGCGCCCGCCGAGGATCCGGTAGAGGGGCTCGCCGGCGTGCTTGGCCAGGATGTCCCACAGCGCGACGTCGACAGTGGCGATCGCGTAGCGGGTGAGCCCGCCGGAGCCGAGCGAGTGGAGCTCCCACCAGCAGCGCGTCCACACGCGCTCCACGTCGCGGGGATCCTGGCCGCGGACGAGCGGGGCGACATAGGTCTCGACCAGCTCGCGGATCGCGGTCCCGCCGAGCCCGCCGGTGTAGGCGAAGCCGGTGCCGGTCAGGCCGGAGTCCGTGGTGACCGTGGTGACGATCCACTCCCAGTGGTTCACCCGCTGGATCGAGTCCTGGATCCGGACCGAGGGAGGCATGCGGTACAGGCGAGCCGAGAGATCCTTCACGCGCACGGGCGAGCTCCTTGTCGGGCGAGAGAAGGTCGGGCGGGGTCCCTGGTCCTGATACCACGGTGGTGGACGAGGTGTCAAAGAGGGACCGACCCGAAGACTCCTGACGACATGTAGGGGACCGACACTCGATCCAACCAGCGCGCTATCATTGGTCTGCAATTGGCCGACCGGAGAGAGGACATCATGCTTGGGATACGAGCCGCGGCGCCGGACAGCACGGCCGTGCGGGTCGCCTTGTGGCGGGCCATGCACGTCCAGGTCGACCCGCCGCCGCACGTGCTCGAAGACGAGATCGGCCTGCGGCTGGCGGACCCGGACGACGGCTGGCGCCGCCGCCCCGACATGGACCGGCAGCGCACGACCCGCGCCCGAGCGTCCATCGTGGCCCGCGCTCGCTTCATCGAGGATCTGGTAGCGGTACAGGCTGGCCACGGCGTCAGTCCAGTACGTCATCCTCGGAGCCGGCCTGGACACCTTCGCCCAGCGCAGGCCGGAGATCGCCGCTGGTTTCCGCATATTCGAGGTCGACCGGCCTCGCCCTCAGGCCTGGAAGCGCCAGCGTCTGATCGAGCTCGGCTTCGGCATCCCGGAGTGGCTGCGGCTCGTGCCGGTCGACTTCGAGGCAGGCGGTCCTGGTGGGAGCGAGCTGGCGGCCGCCGGCTTCGATGCAGGCCAGCCGGCGGTCGTGGCCTCCACCGGTGTCATCATGTACCTCACCAAGGAGGCGATCGCCGCCACGCTGCGCCAAGTCGCGCGCGCTCGCCGCGGGTTCCACGCTCGATCGCGACGTTCATGCTCCCGCTGGAGCTCGTCGAGCCCGAGAGCGCCCCAGTCAGCCAGGCCGACGGAGGGCTCGCCCGGGCAGCGGGGACGCCCTTCATCAGTTTCTTCGCCTCGTCGGAGATGCTGGCGCTGGCCCGCGAAGCTGGTTTCAGAGGATCCAGCACGTGTCGGCGTCAGCCTGACCCAGCGCTACTTCGCCGACAGGACGGATGGCCTTCGGCCCGTCAAGCTCGGAAGAGCTCATGGTGGCGACCACCATAGTCGCCTCGAGTCCACCGTGACCGACACCGCTTCACCTTCGTCCAGATGGCCGATCCGCAGTTCGGCCAGTTCGCCCACTCTCTGGCCGCACCCCCAGGAGGTCGCCCGCTACCGGCGCCACGGGCTCAACGTCCGCGAGGCGCCGAAGGTGACGCACTTCCGGGAGGAGTCGCGCCGGTTCGAGCGGGCGATCGCGATGGCGGGCGTGGCCGAGCCGCGGTTCGTGGTCGTGTGCGGGGACATGGTGAACAGTGCGGGCGATCCCGGCCAGGTGGCCGAAGTGAAGCGGCTCGCCGCCCGGCTCCCACGGCCGGCGTGCCGATCCACTATGTGCCCGGCAACCACGACGCCTGCTTCGACAACGAGGTGCCCGACCCCGAGAGCCTGGCGCGTTACCGCGCCGACTTCCGGGCCCGACTTCTACGCCTTCCGCGAAGGAGACGCGCACTTCGTGGTGCTGAACGCCTGCCTCCTCCAGCACCCGGAGCGAGTCCCGGAAGACTTCGACCGCCAGATGTCTGGCTCGAGGACGCGCTGAGAGCGGCGGCTCGCGCCGCGGGCGCCTCCCACATCGTGGCCTTCACCCACCAGCCGCTCTTCATGGCGCATCCCGAGGAGCCGGACGAGGACTATCCCTGGGCCCCGAGCCCGCCCGGCCGCCCGCCGGGATACTGGGCCGTGTCCGCGGGTCCGGAGGATGCCGGTGGTGGAGCTGTTCCGTCGGTATGGCGTTCTGGCGACGTTCTGCGGCACTGGCACCGGAACCACGAAGCCGGGACGGGGACATGGTGGAGGTCCTGACCGGCTCGGTGGGCTACCCCCTGGGCGACGATCCCTCGGGAATCCGCGTGGTTCGCCTGACCGGGGCGGGCGTGGAGCACGAGTACCGGGCGCTGCCGCTGGAGGGGCGGCGTTCTGAGACCAGGCCGGTCGTGCCCGGCTTCACGATCCGCCGGCTGGACGTTCTGGGTCGCGGTGCACCCATCGACGCTGCCGGGCTGTCTAGGTGTAGAGTGGACATGCCAGGAACGAATTCCGGCCCCGAGGAGGTTCTCGATGGCGCTCTTCTCGTTTCGGCAAGAAGCCTGGATTTCCCACGGTCGAGGAGGCGCTCCCCGGCCGGGCGGAGCCGATCGCGGTGCTCGACCGTCACTTTCAGACGCGGCACCCATCAAGCCGCCGTTCCCCGAGGGCCTGAGCAGGCCGTCTTCGGCCTCGGCTGCTTCTGGGGCGCGCGAGCGGAAGTTCTGGCAGACGACCGGCGTGTGGACCACGGCCGCCGGATACGCGGGCGGCGTGACGCCGAACCCGACCTACGAGGAGGTGTGCTCCGGACTCACGGGCCATACCGAGGCGGTGCTGGTCGTGTTCGATCCGAAGGTGGTGTCCTACGACGATCTGCTGCGCGTCTTCTGGGAGGCGCACGATCCGACTCAGGGAATGCGACAGGGGAACGACGCGGGCACCCAGTACCGCTCGGCGATCTACACGTACGGCGATTGGCAGCACACGGCGGCCCTGGCGTCGCGCGATGCCTACCAGCCAGCGCTCGATCGCGCCGGCTACGGCGCGATCACGACGGAGATTCGCCCGGCGCCGGCGTTCTACTACGCCGAGGGCTACCACCAGCAGTACCTCGCCAAGAATCCCGGCGGCTACTGCGGAATCGGGGGCACCGGGGTCGCGTGCTCGACCGGGGTCGCCACCGTTCGTTGATCCTGTAGCGACCTGGCCGCGGCCCGATCTCGCGGCCGCGGCCAGGATGGTTCTGCATCCCGGTGCGGGAGCTTGACTTGCCCCTACCCAGGGTCCAGTGTGGGTAGAGGGGGTCGATCGTGAGCAGACGCACGCGATTCGTCGGTCTCCTTCCTCTCTTCATCTTCATCGCGCTGCGTGCGCTGTCGCACGCACACCCGGCTCCGCTTCCGTGGAACTCCGGACTGTTCGACGGCGACGGCCTCGACGACCTCCTGCAGACGATCCGGGCATCGTGTACGCGGGATCGGCCCATCTCGGTCACGTGCGGTCCGACCTCCTGGGCGTGCCGACGGGCCGCGTCTCGACGTGGATACCGCCGCTCACCGACCGGCTCCTCCTCAGCAGCAGCCATTCCCCGCGCGCCTCCGAGCTGCTGAGCCCGCCTAGCTGATCCTCGACGCCAGCGACACTCCGGCCTGACCGCCGGATGCCGCCGGACGCGAAACCGAACCACGCTTGGGCGCCGCGCCCACGGGCGCGACCGCCGGAGGTCTCCATGGTCAAGAAGATCGGAATCGTCGCTCTCGTGCTGGCTTTGGCCACGCCGCTCTGGGCCGACGAAGTCTCGGGCAAGATCCAGAAGGTGGATACGGGTGATCGCACCATCGTGCTCGAGGATGGCACCCAGCTGTGGCTGGCCGAGGCGGTATCCGCCGACATTTTGAAGGAAGGCGCGACCGTCAAGGCCTCGTACGAGGAGAAGGACGGGAAGAAGGTCGTCACCGAGATCGAAGTCTCCGCAGTAGTGCCGGGGCACGGCCGGGCACGCCCCGCCGCGTGCCCGGCCGCTACCGCGGAGGAAGGCCTCGAGCTGCGGACGCCGGCCAGGAAGCGCCGGACTGCCTGGGCGGAGATGACGAGCGTCTCGCCCGGCACGGGAATCTCCAGCACGCGGTCCGGCGCGTCGCGGGTCGCGATCTGCGCCGTCCGGTATCCTTCGACCACGCCGATCAGCTCGCCCGTCTCCGCGTCGAAGATCCCCGCGCCGCTCGCGCCGTAGGTCACCGAGGTGTCGACCAGTTGCACTGGGCCCTCGGTCGGATCCGCTGCGCCCGGCGCCGACCTGGCTCACCGTTCCGCTGGCCAGGGTCATCTGACGTCCGCGAGGGAACGCGACGACCCAGACGTCGTCACCGAGGTGCGCGACCTCCCGCGACCGTGCCGGCGGCAGCACCAGGTTCTCGACCAGCAGGAGGGCGAGGTCCGGATCGCGGTCCACTCGCACGATCGTGGCGCGGAATCGGTCGCGCATGCTCGTGGTGCGGACGTGGATGGTCTCGGGGGCCGGGGACGCGACGAAGTGGCCCGGCGGTCAGAATCCACGTGAGCCGCCGGACGGGGTCGGACGCCACGACGACCCCCGACGCGGCTCGGTGACCGCCCCCGGCGCGCTCCGACAGGAGCTGCACGGCCGAGGGCAGGACGCCGCGAAGCACCTCCGAGCGTGCCGGCAGCCTGGGCTGCGTCGCGCATCCCGGCGCGAGCGCGAGCATGGCGCCGATCAGGAGCACGGCCTTCCGCCGACCCGTCGCCCCACGCGGCCCTCCTGCCTGGCCTCGGCCGAGCTGGCCTCTCGGTCGAGCGATCTGGCGTGATGCTAGCAGAGTGCCGGGTCGCGTCCCAAGCAAACAGCGTGCGGCTCGGGGCGCGTGCCCAGACGCCTCCGCGACGGCGAAGCCCGTCAGGGCGACGCGGCGGCCCGCTGGCGGATCAGCTCGTCGAAGGGCCCGGAGATCCGGACGACCTCGTTGACCGGTCCACGCGCCCTGAGTTGATCGTCGCCACGAACAGGTCCCCGGCGATGCCCGCGCGCCGGGTCGCGGGCGTGTCGGGGGCGAACGCGAGCCCGCGGCGGCGCGTCGCCCTGCGTGTAGGTGAGGAAGGGGACACGCTGGCCATCCGGCCGTGAGGGCGAAGAGCTCGCTCCCTGACGGTCGGCGACGAAGAGGTGGCCGCCCGGCGCTCGCCGCGATCGCGGCCGGCATGGGGCCCCGGAGGAGCAGCGCCGGCGTGCCGTCGCGCGGGACGCGCCAGATCTCACCCGGGCCCCTGCTGCCAGGGCGCCTCGGCGTTGCCGTCCGCGCCGATCCAGAGCGTGTCGGTCGCATCCATAGCCAGCACGCGGGGCCGCTGCACCGCGACGTAGCGCGGATCGAGCACGACGCCCCGCCGGATCGAGAAGGACCACGCGTCCCGATTCCCGATCGGCGACGTAGAGGCGCCCCGCCGAGTCGACGGCCGCCCCTCCGGCTGGCGGAGGAGCGGCGGGGCATCCCGGGGCGGTGTGCCACCGGCGTATAGCTCGGCGCGCCCGTCGACGACCCGGTAGAGGACGCCGAGGCGCCGGTCCCGGTCGAAGGTCGTCACGAACAGCTCGAGCCCTCCGCGGACGGCGGCCGCCTGGGCGTTGCGCAAGGGCGGCCCGTAGAGGAACCGGGACTCGGTGTCCGGCGTCAGGCGCCCGCCGCCCGGCGGCACGCGGTACACCGGCGCGAGGTCGTCCGTCTCGGCGTTCTGATACCGGGCGCCGGTGCGCGCGAGGAAGAGGCTCCCCGCGTGGTCGAAGACCAGGGTCGACGTCGCCGGGATGCCCCGGGAGCCGCGCCCGGTCGCGAAGCCCTGGCCGGTGACGTAGACCTCCTTCACGAATCCCGGGGGCAGGCGGACCTCGCATCGGGCCGCGATCGCCAGGAGGCAGAGGGCGACGACGGCGAGCGGCGCGACCCATCGGCTGCGCCGGCGGGGCCTGTGGCTCATCGATCCCGCTCTGCTCGCGACACGAAGTCCGTCTCCACGATCACCGTAGACGAGGCACGCGGCGCTGGCAAGCCTGGGCGCCGGCTCTCATCCGGCGGGTGACGGAACGCGCCCGACCGCGAGGATGTGGGCGTGGAAGCCGAGCAGGGAGGGCTCGCTCTCCACGGCCCGGGCCGCGGCGAGGATCTCGCTCCGCCGTGCGGGGTTCGCCCACCGAGCGCTGAGGTCGGCCAACGCCCACCCGGGCCCCTCGACCCCGAGCATCGCCTCCACGGTGAACCCGGCCTCCGCGACCTCGGCCCGGAGCTCGTCGGGAGGGTGGAAGAACGTCGTGGTGAAGTAGTCCTGGCTGGTCGGGTTGCGGTGCTGCCGTCCACCAGGTCTTGCCGGACGATCTCCCGGAATGCCGGATCGGCCAGGAGGCCGTCGAAGAGCCTCGAGAGCAGCGACGCGAAGCGGGAGATGCCCGCGGCCAACAGGACCCCACCCGGTCGCAGGACTCGGCGGGCTCCGAAGCGCGTCCAGGCGCGCCGCCCGCTCCACCAGGTGATAGAGAGGGCCGAGGAGGAGGAGGGCGTCCACGGAATGGTCCGCTCTCCGAGGCACCGGGCGTCGCCCACACGGGCATCGATGATCTGGCCCGCGCTGGCCGCGGCTTCGTGAGCCTGGGACACGTGGAGTGGGACGGCGTCGATCAGCGTGACGCGATGGCCGCGCCGCGCGAGCCACACGGAGTACGCGCCGGGCCCGCCGCCCACGTCGAGCACGCGCGGGGCGTGGGGCAGCCAGCGCTCGAGGATCTCGCAGGTTCTCGCGAACTCGAGGAGCCCGTGCCCGTCATCGAGGCGCGCCGCCTCGCGGCCTCGCGCGTAGTACGCCCGAGCCTCCGGCGGGATCGGGGAGGGCGGGTGGTCCACGCGCGGAGTGTACCGTGGGGGCCCGGAGCGGCCCAGGAAGCGGGCCGGGGCGCCCGCGTTGACGCGTCTTCGTTCTCCTGACACGATTCGAGCCGCGAGCCGAGGGTTGTCGGCACGCCAGATCACGACGGAGGCGAGATGTCGCTCGAGGGAAGCGGGCTCTGGTGACCGGGCGCGGGAACGCGGGGATCGGGCGGGCGATCGCCGAGGCTCTCGGAAGCGGAGGGCGCGGACGTCGCGGTCCACTACTACGGCGACGGGACCGCGGCCCTGGAGCTCGTCGAGCGCGCTGCGCGCGACCGGCCGGCGCGCCGTCGGCCTGGCGGCTGACCTCGCGGATCCGTCGGCGGCGCGCACGCTCGTGCGCCGCGCGATCGACGAGCTGGGCGGCCTCGACGTGGTGGCGTGCTGCGCGGCGGTCCTGTCCCGGATACCGTTCCTGCGATCTCACGGATGCCGAGTGGGACCGTGTTCACGCCGTCAACCTCCGCGGATACTTCGCGGTCGGCCAGGAGGCCGCCCGCCACATGGTCGCGCGGAAGGCCGGCGGCCGGATCATCATGGTGAGCTCGGTGAACCAGGTCACGGTGAATCGCGGCATCGCCCACTACGTGGCGACCAAGGGCGGCGTCATGCAGCTCGCGAAGGCGATGGCCCTCGAGCTGGCCCCGGCCGGCATCACGGTGAACCTCATCGCGCCGGGGACCATCGAGACCGACCTGAACCGAGCTTCCTCGCCCAGCCCGAGAACCGTCAGGCGAAGCTCGGCCTCATTCCCATGGACCGCATCGGCCGGCCCGAGGACGTCGCGGGGGCGGCGGTCTTCCTCGCGAGCGACGCCGCCGCGTACGTCACCGGCGCCACCATCGTCGTCGACGGCGGGCTGACGCTCGAATGACCGGCGGTCGCTCGGCGTGCGCAAAGCCGGCCGCACGCGGGTAGAATGGTCTCCGTCCGGCCCGCGCCGGCGCGACTCGCCCAGAAGGAGAGGGCATGGAGAGGGAAACGCGGCTGGTTCATGCCGGCCGGGACCCGGAGCGTCAGGAGGGCATCGTCAACCCGCCGCTCTACCGGCGCCTCCACGATCCTCTATCCGACGATGGCCGCCTACGAGGGCCGCCACGAGCGCCGGTACACGACCTTCGCCTACGGCATCCACGGCACCCCGACGACCGTGGCGCTCGCGGAGGCCCTGGCGGAGCTGTCGGGCGGCGCCCGCACGCTGCTCCTCTCGTCGGGGCTCGTCGCCGGTGACGCAGGCGCTCACCGCCGTTTCTCCGGCGGGACGACCACCTCCTGATCGCGGACACGGTCTACGGGCCGACCCGCGTCTTCTGCGCCGAGGTCCTCGCGCGCTACGGCGTCGAGGTCACGTTCTACGATCCTCGCGCGGGGGCGGCGCATCGCCGGCCTGATGCGCCCGACCACGCGGGTCGTCTACCTCGAGTCTCCGGGGTCTCAGACGTTCGAGGTCCAGGACGTCCCCGCGATCGCGGCTGCCGCCCGCGCCCGCGGCGCCCTCGTGATGCTCGACAACACCTGGGCCACGTCGCTCGGCTTCCGGCCGTTCGACCACGGCGTCGACGTCGAGATCCAGGCGCTGACCAAGTTCGTCGCCGGCCACTCGGACCTGCTCCTGGGCGCCCTCACCACGCGGACGGACGAGCTGTACCGCGTCGCTCGCGACGGCGCGTCGACGTTCGGGGACTGCCCGGCGCCGGACGTCTGCTACGAGGCGCTCCGCGGGCTCCGGACGCTCGCCGTGCGGCTCCGGCACCACGAGGCGGCTCGGCCCTGCGGGTCGCCCGAGTGGCTGGCGCGCACGCCCTGAGGTCGCCCGCGTCCTCCATCCGGCCCTGCCCGGGCGATCCGGGCCACGCGATCTGGAAGCGCGACTTCCTGGGCTCGTCGAGCCTCTTCGGCGTGCTCCTCCGCACGCGCTCGGAGAAGGCCGTGGCCGCGATGGTCGACGGGCTCCGGCTCTTCAAGATCGGCGCGAGCTTCGGCGGGTTCGAGAGCCTCATCGTCCCGGCGCGCCCCGAGCGCACCGCGCGGCCCGTGGCAGCGAGCCCGGCTTCCTGCTGCGCCTTCACGTCGGGCTCGAAGCGGTGGACGATCTGATCGCGGATCTGGAGGCGGGGTTCGCCCGGCTGGGCGCCGCCTCCGGGAGGAAGGGGAGGACGCGGCATGACAGCTGACGCGGGAGGGCAGGTGGCGGCGCCCGGAGGCGGGACGTCGACTGGCGCGCGCGGAGGCCGAGCCGCTCGCGAGCCGGGACGCGGCGCTCCGGGATCGCGCGCGCCGGGTGATTCCCGGCGGGATGTACGGGCATCAGAACGCGGCGACCTGGCCCGCGCCGTTCCCGCAGTTCCTCGAGCGGGGCGCGGGAGCCGCATCTGGGACGTCGACGGGCGCGAGTACCTGGACTTCGTGTGCAGCTTCGGTCCGATCGTACTCGGCCACGCGCATCCGGCCGTCGAGGCCGCGGTCGAGCGACAGCGCGGCCTCGCGGACTGTCAGAACGGCCCGTCCCCGCGGATGGTCGAGCTGGCGGAGCGCCTGGTCGACCTGGTGCCGCACGCCGACTGGGCGATGTTCGCGAAGAACGGCACCGACGCCACGACGCTCGCCCTGTCGATCGCCCGCGCGGCGACGGGACGCCGGAAGGTGCTGGTCGCCGCGCGGCGCGTATCACGGCTCGGCGCCCTGGTGCACGCCGAGGCCGGCCGGGACCACGCCGGAGGACCGCGCGCACCTCATCCCGTTCGTCTACAACGACCTCGCCAGCGTCGAGGCCGCCGCCGATCAGGCGGGCAGGCGACCTGGCCGGCGTCCTGGTCTCCGCGTTCCGGCACGACGCGCGGTTCGACCAGGAGGAATGCGATCCGGCCTTCGCGCGGGGCATCCGGGCGCCTGTGCGACCGTCGCGGCGCGGTGCTGCCCTCGACGACGTGCGCGCGGGGCTTCCGGCTCCACCTCGGCGGGAGCTGGGAGCCGCTTCGGCGTCCGGCCGGACCTCTCCGCGTACAGCAAGGCGATCGCGAACGGCTATCCGCTCGCGGCGGTGGTCGGGAGAGATTCCCTGCGGGACGCCGCCCAGCAGGTGTTCGTCACGGGCTCGCTTCTGGTTCGCCGCCGTTCCGATGGCGGCCGCGCTCGCGACGCTCGAGGCGCTTCGAGACGGAGCGGGGCATCGAGCGGATGGCTCGCGCCGGGCACGCGCCTCCGGGAGGGCTTGGGCCGGCAGGCCCGAGCCCACGGGCTCCGGATCACGCAGAGCGGGCCGGTCCAGCTGCCGTTCCTGACCTTCGCCGGCCGACGTGGCGGCGGGCGACCTTCGACCGCGCGAACGTCTTCACGGGCGAGGCCGCCCGGCTCGGGGTGTGGCTCCATCCCTGGCACAACTGGTTCCTGTCGGCGGCGCACACGGACGCCGGACGTGGACGTCGCGCTCGACCGGACTGACGCGGCCTTCGCCGTCGTCCGCGCGCGCTTCGCCGACTCGGCCGACCGGCGAGAGCGGGGCGTGAAGGTCTACGACGGGCTCACCGAGTACGTCGCGTCGGCCGAGGAGGCCGAGCGCATCCGGCGGACGCTCTATCGCACCGACGCGTCGGCGCGGGCGACGATCCTGCCGGCCTATCGCGAGCGCCTCGGGCGGCCGACCTGGCGCGCTTCCGGGACGAGGGCTATCTGGCGATGGAGGGCGTCCTCGACGCCCGACGAGGTCGCCGCGTGCGCGGAGGCGCTCGACGATCTCGCGCGCGCGCCGCCCGGACGGGCGTGGGAGTCCAGGACGAGCCGTGCTACCAGCAGGACGCGGAGCGGGCGACGGGCGTCGACGCCCGCAGCTCCGAGTGCGAAAGCTGTGGAAGTTCGCCGAGAGCGAGCCCGACGCTCGGGGCCATGGTGCGCGCGCCCCGGCTGATCGCGATCCTGGACCAGCTCATCGGGCCGGGCGCGCGGCTCATCCAGGACATGGCGCTCATGAAGCCGCCGCACCGGGGCGCCGAGAAGCCGTGGCACCAGGACAACGCCTACTTCGACTGGACGCCGCTCGACGGCGTGCTCGGCGTGTGGATCGCTCTCGACGCGGCGACCGTGGAGAACGGCTGCATGCAGATCGCGCCGGGCTCGCACCGCGCGGGGCCCGCGCCCCACTACCACGTGCGCGACTGCCAGCTGGTCGACCAGGCCGGCCGGGCGGACCGGGCGGAGGTGGTGCCGCTCCAGCCCGGCGGCGCGCTCTTCTTCTCGGCGCTGCTCCACCACGGCACGCCACCGAACCGGAGCCCGGACCGGCGGCGCGCGCTGCAGTTCCACTACGCCGCCGCGCGCTGCACGCGCATGACGTTCCGGCGAGCACATGGCGCACTTCGACTGTCGGCGGCGCCTACGTCGGCTGCCGGGACTGGGACATGGACGCCGGCGTGTCGCGGGCGAGGCTCTCGCCGTGACGATGCGGACGATGGAGAGGCGATGAGGCAAGCAGGCGCGGGCGACGGTGCAGGTCGACAACGAGCACGTGCGCGTGACCGAGTGGCGCTTCGCTCCCGGCGAGGCGACTGGCTGGCACCGTCACGAGCACGACTACGTGGTCGTCCCGATGACGGTCGGGCCGCTCGTCATTCGAGTCCGCCCAGGCCGAGATGTCCGAACGACATCGTGCCCGGCCAGTCGTACTTCCGGGCCGGCGGGCGCCGAGCACGACCTGACGAACCGGACCGATCCGCGAGGTGGTCTTCGTGGAAATCGAGATCAAGCGCCGCGATGAGGCTCACCGGCATTCCCCGCGCCTCCAGCTTTCCGCGGATGATCCGCGTGAAGCAGGCGTTCCGCGGTCCCGCCGTGGAGAGCGTGCCCGACGCGGTGCGGACGGCGCTCGGCCGCCTCGCGCTGCCCGGTGAAGGCGGGCCAGTCGGTCGCCCTGACCGTCGGGAGCCGCGGCGTCGTCAACATCGACCGGATCGTCCGCGCCAGCGTGGACTACCTGAAGGCGCTCGGGGCCCGCCCGTTCATCATTCCCGCGATGGGGAGCCATGGCGGCGGGACGGCGGAGGGGCAGCGCTCGGTCCTCGAGCACTACGGAGTGACCGAGGCGACGATGGGCTGCCCGTCCGCGCGACGATGGACGTCGTCCAGGTCGGGGAGGCGCTGGGCCTGCCGATCTGGCTGGACCGCTACGCGGCGGAGGCCGACTGGATCGGCGTGATCAACCGGGTGAAGCCCCATACCGGCTTCACGGGCGACATCGGCTCGGGGCTCCTCAAGATGATGACGATCGGCACCGGCAAGCACCGCGGTGCCGTGCAGGCGCACCGGGCGAACATCCGCCTCGGCTACGAGCGGATGATCACCGGGCTCGGGGCCGGAATGCTCCGGGCGGCCGCATCGCGTTCGGGCTCGGGGTCGTCGAGAACGGCTACGACGAGACGGCGCTCGTGGAGGCGTTCCTGCCAGACGAGCTCGAGGCGGGCGAGCGGGAGCTCCTCCGGAAGGCGCGCGCCTGGATGGCGAAGCTGCCGTTCGAGGCGATCGACCTCCTGATCGTGGACGAGATCGGCAAGGAGATCTCGGGCACGGGGATGGACACGAACGTCATCGGCCGCCACGCCACGTGGTTCGAGCGGCCGTTCACGGCGCCGCGGATCACGTTCATCGTGGTGTGCGACGCGACGGCCAAGACCTACGGCAACGTCAACGGCATCGGGCTCGCCGACTTCACGACGCGCCGGCTGGCCGACAAGATCGACTGGGAGCCGACGTACGTCAATGCGCTGACCGCGTGCTCGCCTGGCGGGCCCAAGCTGCCGGCCGTGCTCGACAGCGCCCAGGAGGCGGTCGCGGTGGCCCTGTCGCTGTCTCGGCCTCGACCGGCCGGAGGACGCGCGCGTCGTGCGGATCCAGAACACGCTTGCGCCTGACCGAGGTCGAGGTGTCGGAGGCCTTCCGCGCCGAGCTCGCCGGGCGCGACGATCTCGCCCTCGTCGGCGGGCCGGCCGCCATGAGCTTCGGGCCCGACGGCGCGCTGCCGCCCTTCTGATGTCGTCGGCCCCGTAGAATCCCCTGGGACTCGAGGTGGGGCAGCGGGCGCGGCGGAGCAAGACCGTGACCGCCCGTGACGTCGATCTCTACGCCGAGATCACCGGGGATCGGAACCCGCTCCACTTCGATCCGGCGTTCGCCGCCGCGACCCGCTTCGGTCGGCTGGTGGCCCAGGGCGGCATCACGTCCGGGATGCTCAACGCGCTGGTGGCGATGGATCTCCCGGGTCCCGGCACGGTCTTCATGAGCCAGTCGCTCCGCTATCTCGCGCCGACGTACCTCGGCGACACGCTGACCGCGGAGGTCGAGGTGCTCGCGGTGAAGGCGGACAAGCCCGTGTGCCAGCTCAAGGCGACCATCACGAACCAGGACGGGACCGTCGTGCTCGAAGGAGAGTGCTGGACCTACACGCTCAGGCCCAAGTAACCGGACTCGCGCGGCCCGGGACGCCATCGCCATGATCCGTCACATCGACCACGTGGTTCTGACGACGCGCCATCGCGATCGCTGCATCGACTTCTACACGCGCGTGCTCGGGATGACGCTCGAGACGTTCGGCCAAGGCCGCCTCGCCTTCCGGTTTGGCGACCAGAAGATCAACCTCCACGAAGCGGGCCGGGAGTTCGAGCCGAAGGCCGCGCAGCGCGACGCCCGGCGGCCTCGACGTCTGCTTCATCGCGAGCATCCCGCTGGACGAGGTCATCCGGCGGCTCGCGCAGCCGGGGGTGTGGCGATCGAGCTCGGCCCGGTGCCGAAGACCGGCGCGACGGGCCCGATCCGGTCCGTGTACGTTCGCGATCCCGACGGAAATCTGATCGAGATCGCCGAGCCGGCCGACGGCGCGGGCCGGTCGTAGCCGGATGCCGCGGCCCGCCCGAGCCGCCCGGCGATGCGCCGGTCATCCTCTCGGCCGCCGCGCGTTTCTCGGCGGTCTCGCCGCCGGTGCCCTCGCGGCGACTGGTCTCGCCGGCTGCGCGACCCCGGCGCGTCCGGACCTCGCCGGCCGTGATCCGTTCAGTCTCGGGGTGGCGTCCGGCGAGCCGGCGCCCGACGGGTTCGTCCTTTGGACGCGATTGGCCCCCGTGCCGCTCTGGGACGACCCGGCCGCGCCGGGCGGGCTGACGGCAGGGGACATCGTCGTCCGCTACGAGATCGCCGCGGACGCCGGCATGGGGACGATCGTCCGGTCCGGAGACGCGATTGCCGAGGCGGCCTACGCGCACTCCGTCCACCTGGAGGTGCGTGGGCTCGAGCCCGGGAGGCCGTACTGGTATCGTTTCACGCAGCGGGGACGCTCAGAGCCGCATCGGTCGCGCGTGGACCGCGCCTCCGGCCCGGCGAGCCTCTCCGTCAGCTCCGCTTCGGGTTCGTCTCCTGCGCCAACTACGAGCACGGGTACTTCGCGGCCTACCGGCACCTCGCCGACGAGTCGCCGGATCTCGTGATCTTCCTCGGCGACTACATCTACGAGTACGTCGAGCGGGCCCGCCCCACGGTCCGCCGCCACAGCGACGACGTGGAGGCGGCCACGCTGCCCACCTATCGCAACCGCTATGCGCAGTACCGGCTCGATCCCGATCTTCAGCGGCTCCATGCGGAGGTCCCGGCGCTCGTCACCTGGGACGACCACGAGGTCCGGGACGACTACGCCGACCGCTGGTCACCGTCGTTCGACGATCCCGAGGTCTTCCTCGCGCGGCGGGCGGCCGCATATCAGGCCTTCTACGAGCACATGCCGCTCAGGCCGAGTCGTTCGCGACCGCAGGGGCCGGCTCTCCGGCTGTACGACCGCCACGCCTTACGGGGACCTCGTGGAGTTCTCGGTCCTCGACGGACGGCAGTACAGATCCCGAGAAGCATGCGCCCTGGTGCCGAGCTACGGAGGCGGCCACTTCGAGACCGACGCCTCGTGTCCGGAGCGGCGGGATCCAGGCCGGTCGATCCTCGGGGCCGCCCAGGAGGCGTGGCTGTTCGACGGTCTGGCCCGCTCCCCGCGCGGTGGAACGTCCTCGCGCAGGACGTCACTGATGGCGCAGCTCCCGCCAGCGGGTGCCGCTGCTGAACGTCTTGGGCCATTGGACGGACGCATGGGACGGCTACCCCGCCAGCCGCGCCCGGCTCCTCCGCGCAGGTGGAGGCGAGCCGCGTGGCGAACCCGGTGGTGATCGGCGGGGACCTTCACTCCTTCTGGGTCAACGACCTCAAGCGAGACTTCGACGATCCCGGGTCCCCGACCGTCGCCACCGAATTTGTCGGCTCGTCCATCTCGTCCCCCGGGCCGTCCTATCAGCAGTTCATGAGCTGGATGCCCGACAACCCGCACGTGCGGTATTTCGAGAGCCGCCAGCGCGGTTACGTCTTCGTGGATCTCACCGCCGAGCGCATGGCCGCGCACTTCCGCACGCTGTCCGACGTCCGCGAGCCACAGGCGACCATCTCGACGCTCCGGGAGCTTCGTCGTCGAGTCCGGCCGGCCCGGTGCGGTGCCCGCGTAGGTCCAGGCCAGGTGACGGAGGACCGGCCCCGTGCCGCCAACGGAGCCCGCCGCGTCGAGCGGAGCCCGGGTCGTGTGGCCGCGCGCGTGTCGATCGCCCTGGCGATGCTCGCGGTGCCGGCGGGTGCTCGGGCCCGCTTCCGTATCGGCCGGAGCGCCAGCCCTTCCGGGGCGACCATCTCGGCGGACGTGCGGGTGACTGAGGACCGTCTCCGCGTCGAGATCGACTCCGAGGGCTATCGCGTGGACTGGGCGATGCTGGTGCGGGATGGTGGCGTCGATGTTGCTCCGGAGGTGCTCGTTCCCGGGACCGTGGCCGCGGCGCAGGGCGGCGTGTCGATCCGGGCTCGGCATCGGGACGGGCGGTTCGGGAAGCTCGGGGAGCTACTCGATCGGGTCGGGAGTGGGCGTGGGCCTCGGGGGTCCAGGCTCGACGGCGACCACGCTTGCCGTGTTCCGGCTCGACCTCGCCGGCCCGCCGCCCTGGCGGCTCCGGGCGAAGGTGATCGGCGTCGAGCCCGTCGACATCGTGCTCGATCCCGCCGCGCGCCGCGGTCCCTAGATCGCCCGGCGGATCGCCCGGCCCACACCTGTCGCCCCGGACGGCGCACGCGGGTATCCTGAACCGGGCTCGAGTCGGCATCGGGTGTCGACCTCAACGATAGGAGGCAGCGTGGAGACCGTCGGATTGATCGGGCTGGGCAACATGGGCAGCGGCATGGCGGGCAACCTCTTGAAGGCGGGCTACTCGCTGGTCGTCCACGATCTCCGGCCGGAGGTCGTGCGCGACTTCGCGGCGCGCGGCGCCCGCGCATCGGCGTCGGTGGCCGACCTTGCGCGCCTCGCCGACGTGACGCTCACCTCCTTGCCCGGACCCGCGGAGGTCGAAGCGGTGGCGGGCGGTCCCGGCCGGGCTCCTCGACAGCATGCGGAGAGGGTGCGTCTGGGTCGATACCACGACCAGCCGGCCGACCCTCATCCGCCGGCTGGAGCCGCGATTCCGCGATAAGGGCCTCCACGTGCTCGACGCCCCGGTGAGCGGGGAAAGACGGGCGCCGCGACGCGCAACCTGGCGGTGATGGTCGGAGGCGACCGGGCCGTCTACGAGCGAGTGAAGCCGATCCTCGATGCCATCGGCGACAAGGTGTTCTACGCGGGCGCGATCGGGGCGGGCTCCGTGTGCAAGCTCGTGCACAACATGGTCGGCCACAGCGTCCGCCAGGCCGTGGCCGAGGCGCTCACGCTCGGCGTGAAGGCGGGCGTGGAGGCCGAGGCGGTCTGGGAGGGCCTCCGGCGGGGCGCGCTCGGGCGGATGCACTATCTCCACGAGGGCATGCCGAAGACGGTGTTCCGCGGCGAGTACGACCCGCCGATGTTCAGCCTGGCCCTCGCGCGGAAGGACATCGGGCTGGCGACCGAGCTCGCCCGCGAGTTCGACGTTCCGATGCCCATGACGAACCTGGCCGAGCAGATCGCCATCGAGGCGATGAACCGCGGCTGGGGCGGGCTCGACAACAACGTCGTGTTCCGGCTCCAGGAGGAGGCGGCCCGCGTCGAGGTGCGGGCGCCCGGGGTGGACCCGGCTCGCGCCGCGCGGTTCATCAGCACCCACCCCGACGCGTGAGCGATCCAGGGGCGGGGCGTTGACGGATCAGCTCGGGACGCAGAGGCTCCGGCGCGTCCTGGAGAGGTCATCGCCGGTGGCCCACCGGGCGAGCAGGCCTATGGCCTCGAGAACCTGGGCCGGTACGTCCACACGGTCGCGTGGATCATGGCCGGCGCCCCGGCGCCGGGCCCGCTGCTCGACGCCGGCATCTATCCGGGGCACCTCGCGCTGACCCTGGCTCGACTGGGACATTTCACGATCTCGGGCGTCGGCCGCTTCGTGCCGCCCGACTTCCAGGGATGGATGGCGGATCCGGGGCATCGCGATCCGCGGACGTGGACGTGGAGCGCGAGATGCTGCCCCACGCGGAGGCGAGCTTCGACCGCATCGTCGCCACCGAGATCCTGGAGCACCTGGCGAGCCCGGCGCTGTTCCTGTCCGAGTGCTGGCGCGTCCTGCGGCCGGGCGGCGTTCTCCACGTGACCACGCCCAACGTCGTCGACGTCCGCGGCCGGGCGCAGGCCCTCCGCGGGCGATCCCCGCAGAGCCATCTGTTCGGGATCCGGGCGCACCCTCCGGATGAACGAGTGGGTCCATCGCCGCGAGTATGCTCCCGACGAGGTCGGGCGACTTCTCGAGAGCGGTCGGATTCCGCGTCAGCAGGGTGCATACCTGGACGCCGTCGCGCGGGGAGGGAGGCCGGGGCGCTGGCGGGTGGTTGGGCCCGCTCGTGAACCGGCTGCCGGGTCTCCGGGGAACCATCTTTGCCGCGGCCACACGGCCGGCGGTCGCGGCCAGCGAGACCGACCGGGCCCGCATCGTGCCCGGGTGCCGCTATCTGGAGGCCGCGCCGGGGTCGAGCCGCCGCGCTGTCGGCGCACCTGGCGAACATCGGCACTGCGACGTGGAACCCGGGGTCGGGACCAGGGGCGGTTGTTTTCGGCGCTCACCTGGCCGAGCCGGACGGGCGCGCGTCCTCCATCGAGGCCTGGCACGAGCTCTCCTGCCACACCCCGTAGGTCCGAGGGAAGGGTCGCGGTCACGCTCTCGTTCCCGGCCCCCTCCGAGGCCGGCGTCTTCCTCCTGGAGCTGGATCTGGTGCGGGAAGGGGGCGCACTGGTTCGGGGACGACGGCTCGCCGACGGCCCGGGTGGTGCTCAGGACCGGCTCCTGACGCGCTGTCATTCGGTCGGCGGCTTCTGGCCGGCCGCGCCGCACCAGCGGTGCCAGGAGCCGAGCCTGGGCCTCTGCCGCCACGCGGTTCCCGCGAGGGTCCAGTGCAGCTCCCGCGTCTTGTAGAGCGGCTCGACCGACTCCTGGTTCGCGCGATCGAAGGCAGGCGTCAGATCGAAGCAGACGACGCCGCGCTCACCGCAGTACGCGAGCAGGGTCCGATTCGGCAGTCGAGGATCGATGCTGTCGGGCCCGATCTCGGGGTCGCGCCCCCCGGCTCCGTAGCCGGCCAACCGTCTCCGCGCGGAGACGTGCGTCCACCTGCAGAACCGACGGGTAGAGCGTGATCGCCAAGCGGCCGCCGTGCGCCGCCACGTGGGCACGGGCGGCCTCGATCTGCGCCAGCGTGCCGTTGCCAGGCCTGGCCGACCGCGCGGGCATCGGAGGGAACGTAGAAGCGCCCCAGCTCGACGGCGAGGAGTTCCGCAAAGACCTTCTGGTCGAAGACCGGTCCAACGAGCACCGGTGCGTCGTCCCGCAGCCGGCGGCCGGGGTCGATGAGCTGACCGCCCCGGGGCTGCTCGGCCGCCGCGTGACCGGCCGGTGCCGCCGGGCCCAGGACGCTCGCGGCCAGCGCGCCGGCATCCGGCACGCTCTTGCGGACCACGAAGACGTTGCGGAGGTAGGTCCATAGGTACGAGTGCCGGAGCAGCGCGCGCAGCGGTCGGGCTTCCCTGGCTCGGTTGTAGAGATCGGGCCCGTCGTTCCCCGCGTAGAAGTTGATCAGCACGAGATCCGGCTCGTAGGTGGCGAACGCGAGCTCGATGAGGCGTCCGGTAGTCGGTGGCGTTGGTGCCGCCGATGCCGAAGTTGAGCAGGTCGAGATCGCGGTCCGGACAGGCAGCTCGGAGTGACGCCTCGAGAGAAGAGTCATCACGTTCTGGGGATACGGCACGAGACCGAACGTGAACGAGTCGCCGACGGCCATGATCCGGAAGCGGCCGGTCGGCTTGGGCACGGTGAATTCCTCGTCGTTGAATCCCAGCGCGTTGGTCCAGTAGTTGAACCATTGCCGGTGGGGAACGACCTGCTCGGGTCGGGAGGCGAGATACGCCTGCAGGGTCGTGAAGGGCCGGCCTGAATCGCCCCCGCCCGTCGACAGGTATCGCGTCCCGGGGTGGAAGGCGGCGATCAGGCGAAGCGCAAGCTCCGCGGGCCCGGCGACGAGGAGCAAGCCGAGCGGTGCGCCGATGACGAACCGCAGAAGACGAGACCCGCGCCCGCGACCTGGTGGCATCGTCCGTCCCGAGCTACCGTAGCACGCCGGGTGGAGGCGCTCGCCAGCAGCAATCCCGCAGCGGGGTCCTTGGCGGTCGGTGTCGGTTCGTCTATCCTGATGCCGGATGTTCGACCACCGGGTGAAGGGAGCCACGTCATGAGTCAGCGGGATGCGAGCGAACGCCACCAGCCGGCCACGGCCGTGCACGTGGACGATCGGGAGTGGGAGCTTCTTCGGTGGCCGGGGCAGTGGAGCAAGATGCTCGTGCACCCCACCGCCGAGCACCCGACGAATCCCAATGCGGGGCTCGTCCGCTACGAGCCGGGCTCGCATCACCCGTTCCACAAGCACGAGTTCGCCCAGGTCTGGTACATCGTCGAGGGCGAATTCCGCATTGGCGAGCGGACCTACGGCCCCGGCACGATGCTCTTCTATCCGGACCCGCACTTCGAGGATCCGCTCCGCACCGACACCGGCGGCGTCATGCTGTTCGTCCAGTACCAGGGGCCGACGACCGGCGGCCGGCCCATCTACGAGGGGCGGTTCAGCATGACGGCGCGGAAGCGGATCGAGGAGGAGAACGTCGAGGTCTAGGCCTCGGCAGCGCGACCATGGGCAACACGTTCGGGCAGCTCTTCCGGGTGACGACGTGGGGAGAGTCTCACGGTGCCGCGACCGGCGCCGTGATCGACGGATGTCCCTCGCGTCTTCCCCTGAGCGAGGCCGACATCCAGCCGGATCTCGATCGGCGGCGGCCCGGACAGAGCCTCCTCACCAGTCAGCGGAAGGAGTCGGATACCGTCCGGATCCTCAGCGGCGTGTTCGAAGGGGCGACGCTCGGGACGCCCATCTCGCTCGAGATCCAGAACGAGGACATGCGCCCCGGCGACTACACGGAGATGCGGGAGAAGTACCGGCCGAGCCACGCCGACTACACGTACGACGCGAAGTACGGGCTCCGGGACTGGCGAGGCGGTGGACGGACGAGCGCGCCGGGAGACGGCCGCGCGCGTCGCGGCGGGCGCGGTCGCGCGGAAGCTGCTCCAGGTGCGGTGGGGCGTCGAGATCGTCGCGTGGGTTGGCAAGGTCGGGCGGCTCGTCGCCGGAGTGTGATGCCGAGCGAGTGACCCTCCGCGACGTCGAGGCGACGCCGATCCGCTGCCCCGATCCGGCCGTCGCGGAGCGCATGATCGCCGCCGTCGAGGCGGCCGGAAGGACGGGAACTCGCTCGGCGGCCTCGTGGCCTGCGCGGTGCGAGGGTGTCCGCCCGGATGGGGCGAGCCGTCTTCGACCGCCTGGAGGCGGATCTCGCCAAGGCGATGATGAGCCTCCCGCCAGCAAGGGCTTCGAGATCGGCTCGGGATTCGCGGGAACCGAGCTCACGGGGCTGGAGCACAACGACGAGTTCTACATGGACGGAGACCGCGTTCGCACGCGGACGAACCGGAGCGGCGGCGTCCAGGGCGGCATCTCGAACGGCGAGACGATCCACTTCCGTGTCGCGTTCAAGCCGACGGCGACCATCATGTCTCCGCAGAGCACCGTGGACGTCCACCACCGCGACACCGTGCTGCAGGCCCGCGGCCGCCATGACCCATGTGTCCTTCCCCGCGCCGTTCCGATGGTGGAGGCCATGGCCGCCCTCGTCCTCGCCGACCACGCGCTCCGGCAGGAAGCGATCCACGCCGGGGCGCCTGCCAACAAAGGCTGACGGGGCGCCCCCGGTGCTCGCGATCCTCGCCCCGCTCAGGGGCATGGGCAGGGAACGCCTCGTCTTCCTCTGGCTGGTCACCGGCGGCCACACCGCCATCCACTGGTTCCAGACCATGTTCGCTGTCGTCCTGCCGTCGGTCATCCTGGGGCTCGGCCTGAACGAGATCCAGACCGGGTATGTCCAGTCCGCGCGCCAGCTGACCGCGGGGACCATGAACCTGCCCGCGGGCATCCTGGCTGACTCCTTCGCGCGATCCCGGGCGGTCATCCTCGCGTCGGCCCTCGTGTTCATGGGCATCGGGTACTTCTGCTTCGGCGTGGCGTCCGGTCTCGCGGGGGCGATGATCGGCGCGGCCCTGATCGGCCTCGGCACCGCGGCGTGGCATCCGCCGCGCCATGGGCGCCCTGTCGGCGCGCTTCCCCGAGCGTCGGAGCGACGGCCCTGTCGATCCACGGGATGGGTGCGACCGTTTCCGACACGCTGACCCCGCTGGCGGTCGGCGCGCTGCTGGTGGTCGTGTACTGGCGTGACTTTCTCCACGCCCAGCTCCTGGTGTCGATCGTCGCGGGCGTCCTGGTGTGGCTCGGCCTCGCGAAGCAGTTCCCCCGACGGCCGCGCCGGCCCAGCGGGCGGAGCCTCGTGGGAGACGTGCGGAGCGATCCTGGCGAACCCGGCGTTCCTGACCGTGTCCTTTGCCGACGGCCTCATGGCGATGTCGCGCCAGGTGATCCTCACGTTCTTCCCGCTCTACATCCAGATCGGCCTTGGCCGCGACGCGTTCGAGCTCGGCATCTACGTCGCCCTCCTCCACGGGATGGGCACCGTGTCTCAGCCCGTGCTGGGCGTCCTGGCCGACCGGATCGGGCGCAAGGCGGTGCTCGTGCCTTCGTTCCTGCTCCTGACGTGCTTCTATCTGCTCCTGGGGACGCGTTCCCCGGGCTGGCCCCTGGGGCTCCTGGTGCTCGCCATCGGGGTGTTCTTCTACACGCTGGTGAACATCACCAGCGCTGCGGTGCTGGACGTGGCCGGCGCCCGCACGCAATCCTCGGCGTCCGGGCTGAGCACGGCGCTGACGCAGCTGATCGTGCTCCCGTCGCCGATCCTGGCCGGCTGGCTCGTTCACCGATTCGGCTACGGCGCCGCGTTTACCCTGGCCGCTTCCTTCATGGCGGCGGGCGCCCTCATCATGCTGCCCGTCCGGCTCTACCGGGGAGACCGGCCCGCGTAGCTGCTCCACGTCGCAGGGCGTCGCGGATCCCGCGGCGGGTCGAACTATCCGGCGTCGGGGTCGAGGCGCCGACGTGGGCCAGCGGAGCTCGCGACTCGAAGAGCGGAGCCGCCGCCTCTTCGTGGCGCCCCAGCGCCTGGCCGATCGAGGATTCCCCGCTTCCAGATGCTCGTCGTGCGAGCGCCTCACCGGCGTCCTGACGCCGCGTAACCGCGCTGGTCCTCAGGCCACCGCTGACGCGTGCGCGCCACCGCGACGTCGGTGGCGCGGGCCCCCGGGTAGTGGCGCCGAGGCCGCCTGGTGTCGAGCGTGCGTGGGCCGCCGGACTGGGCCACACTGGAATGAAGGAGAAGGAGCGGTAGGATGAGCGCCTGGCGGCGAGTGCCGACGACCGCATCTCGCGCGGGTCACCGCGACCGACCATGACCGACGAGCTTACCATCGCCCGACTCTTCCGGGTCCCGCCGGAACGGTTCACGGCGGAGAGAAACCGCCTCGTGGCCCATCTTCGCCAGGCCGGCGAGGCTCGATCCGCGTCCGAGGTGGCAAAGCTTCCACGCCCGACTCCGGCGGTCTGGGCGATCAACCAGGCCGCGCATCAGGATCGACCTGCGGTCGAGCGACTGCTCACCGCGACCGACGAGCTCAAGCGGGCGCAGCTCGGGCGCGGGTCGGCCGAGGTGGCGCCGCTGGCCAAGGCCTATCAGGCCGCCGTGGCGGCCCTGGCCGAGCGGAGCCTGTCGAGCCTCCGAGACGGCCAGCCGCGCCGCGACGGGGGCACTGCGACATCGCCTCACCGGGACGCTCATGGCCGCCTCCGTGGACCCTGCGCTCCGCAAGCTCCTTCGTGCCGGCCAGCTTCGCCGCGAGGCGGCGACCGTCGGCTTCGACGTCTTCGGCGGAGCGCGCCCGCGCTCCGGGTGGTCCGCCGATCCGCCTCCGCGAGGGCGGCCAGCGCGGAGGCAGGCTCGCCACCGCCGGAGGCGCTCCGCCGCCGGGGGCACCGGATGAGGTCCGGAAGCGCACCGAGCTCCGGGTCGGGTCGAGACGGCTCGCGCCGACGTGGCGGGGGCGGAGTCGCGGGTCAAGGAGCTCGAGAGCGCGGAAGCTGGAGCTGAGGCGCAAGGCCATCGAGGCGCGCGAGCGCGCCCAGGGGCGCGACGCGCGGCCGTCGGCGCCCGCGCGGAGGTCGCTCGCGCCCGGGCCCGTCTCCGGGACGCCGAGCGCGCCGCCAGGCCTCGCTGACGGAACAAGCGCAGCCGGTGGCCGTGTTCGCCGGCTCACTCCCGGCGATTCCGAGCTCGTTTTCTCGGCGCGCCGGTCGGATACGTGCCGGCCCCGCACCCGAAGTTGACAGGCCGGTAGCGCCGGACCTACCGTGTAGATGCAAATGGGTTGCATATGAGGCAGACAGGGGCCGGGTGGAGAGGCGTCTCCGCCTCCTCCAGCTTCGCAGCGATTCGAGGCCGGACGGGTCCCGGGCAGGCGGGGACTGGCGCCGGCCGGGCTCGGCCGGGCGCTGCTGGGGCTGCGTCGTCGCCATCCTGCTGGCGGGCGGCGTCCCCGCCGTTCACAGCCACGACGGTCCCGGCCTCTACGACCAGCAGTGTCTGCTCAGCTGGCTCGCGGCGGGCACGCCCACCCTGCCGTCCTCCGGCGTGGCAGCGCCGGCCAAGCACGTGCCCATTCCGTACCCCGTGCCGGCCGTCGTCGTCCTCGGACCCGCCGAGCGGACCCTCGCCTCATTCGACTCACGCGCCCCTCCTCGGTAGACCTGTCTTCCGCTTCGCGCACTGAATCGCTAGCGGCTCGTGCTGCGTGACCTGCGAGGGTCACGAAGTGGGCCTTCTAGCGAGCTCGGTACGGCCCGCCCCGCCGGAAATCGCTCGCGGTGTTCCGCGCGGCGGCGGGAGGGCGGTATGGAGCTGCGGCCGCTGGCATGAGGTGGCCCGGACGCCCTCGCTCGACATCGTCGGGTCGGCGCTGGCCCCAAGGAGGCTTCTGATGGCTCGTTTCCAACGCTTCGGCCCCGTGCTCTCGACGGCGTCTCTCGCCCTGGTGCTCCTCCTCGCCACCGAGCCCTCGGTGGCCGCGGATCGCGCAAAGCGCGCAAAGGTGGTGTCCACGACCGCGCAGGTCACCGCTCTGGCCACGCCGGTCGCCGGCGATCTCGTCGATCTCCGGGGCATCGTTCCGGCCGGGCTCGACCCGCACGAGTTCGAGCCCGTCGCGAGCGACCTCGTGGCGCTCGAAGGCGCGGCGCTGATCCTCCGGCACGGGATCGGGCTCGACGACTGGCTCGACCGTACCTTGAAGGCAGGGAAGGGAGCGACCGTCGTGACCGTGACGCGCGGCGTGCGTCTGCAGAAGGGCGAGGAAGACGGCAAGGCTCGTCGACGACCCGCACGTCTGGCACGATCCGGACAACGCCAAGAAGATGGTCGACGGCATCGCCGTCGCGCTGGCTCGAATCGACCCGGGGCACAAGGCGGTCTACGAGGCCAATGCCGCGGCCTACAAGAAGCGGCTCGACGAGGCACGGGTCCACGTGCGAGCGATCGTCGACGAGATTCCTCCGAGCGGCCGGAAGCTCGTGACGAACCACGACGCTTTCGGATACTTCGCCAAGGCGTTCGGCTTCCGGATCGTCGGCGCGGTCATCCCGAGCGTGTCCACGCAAGCGGAGCCGTCGGCGGGGAGACGGCGAAGCTGATCCGGACCATCCGGCGGGAGAAGGTGAAGGCCATTTTCGCGGAGTCGAACGTCAATCCGAAGCTGGCCGAGACGCTGGCGAAGGAGGCCGGGCGTGAAGGTCGTGGAGGATCTGTACGGCGATTCACTGGGTCCGGCCGGAAGCGGCGCGGACAGCGTCGAGGGCATGTGGCTCACGAACGCCCGGAAGATCGCCGACGCGCTGAAGTAGAGCGATGAGACCCGAGAGCCCGACCATTGGCGACGTCTCGCTCGAGAGCGGGGCGGATGAGGAGAGGCGGCGGCCTCGTCATCGCGGACCTGTCCGTCGCCTACCGGCAGAAGGCCGTCCTGCAGGGCGTGAGCGCCCGCATCGAGCGGGGCCAGGTCATCGGCATCATCGGCCCGAATGGAGGCGGCAAGAGCACGCTCCTCAGGGCGATCCTCGGCATCGTTCCCGATCACGCGCGGGTCCGTTACGCTGTTCGGGCGTCCCTCGGCGACCGATGCGATCTCGCATGGCCTACGTTCCTCAACGCGAGATCGTCGACTGGGACTTTCCCGTCACCGTGTGGGACGTGGTCATGATGGGCCGGTATCCCCGCATCGGATGGCTCCATCGGCCCGGCGCATCCGGGATACCGCGCTCGTGGCGGACGTGCTTCGTCAGGTCGGGATGTGGGAGGCTCGCCGCACCCAGATCGGCCAGCTGTCGGGCGGCCAGCAGCAGCGCGTGCTTCGTGGCGCGCGCCCTCGCTCAGGAGGCCGACGTTCTTCTGCTCGACGAGCCGTTCAACGGGATCGATGCCCAGACTCAGGAGGTGATCCGGGCGATCATCGAAAGCGGGCGTCAGAGCGGGCAAGATCGTCCTGCTCGCGACGCATGACCTCGTCAGCGCCTCGTGTGCCTGCGACTGCCTCGTGCTGCCTGAACCAGCGCGCTGGTGTCCTACGGCCCGACGCGGGATACGTACACGGCCGAGAACCTCGCCGCGACCTACGGAGGCCCGGTCATCATGCTGAGGCCGGACGGGGTCACCGCCGCCTCGGTCGCTGGCCCCGAGTCGCGTCCTCCACCTCACGCCCCGCATCACCCCGTCGACCCCGCCCACCACCGTCACGTCCGACCGCCCCCGCGGTCGCGAGCACAATTGACGATGCCACTCGCCCACTGGCTCGTCGAGCCGTTCGCCTACGCGTTCATGCAGCGGGCCCTGATCGAAGTCGTCCTCATGGGGCGCGATCACGGGCGCGATCGGCACCTACGTGGTACTGCGAGGCCTCTCGTTCATCGGCGACGCTCTGTCCCATGCCATCTTTCCTGGCGTGGTCATTGCCTTCCTCTTGGGGCGCAGCGTGTTCCTGGGGGCGCTCGCGTTCGGTCTCCTGACCTCGGCCTCGATCGTGGTTCTGGCGACCACGCGCCGGGTCAGGGAAGACTCGGCCATCGGGGTCCTGTTCGCGGGGTCGTTCGCCCTCGGGGTGGTGCTGATAAGCACGACGCGGAGCTACTCCCGGGACCTAGCCGCCTTCCTGTTCGGCAACATCCTGGCGTTACCGCGGGCGATATCGCTTTATCGGCGCTGGTCGGTGGCGTGGTGCTGCCTGCTGCTCGCGCTGTTTCACAAGGAACTCTTGCTCGTGGCTTTCGACCGCGAGGCGGCGCAGGCGATGGGCGTCCCCGTATTCTGGGTGAACCTCCTCCTGCTGGTGATGATCTCCCTCACCATCGTCGTGTCTCTGAGCGCCGTCGGCAACATCCTCGTGGTGGCAATGCTCGTGACCCCGCGGCGACGGCCCGGCTCCTGACGGACCGCCTGCCGGCGATGCTCGCGTTGAGCGCCGCCATCGGGGCGACGTCCGGGGTGATCGGGCTCGTGGTGTCCTATCACGCCGACATCGCCGCGGGCGGGACGATCGTCCTCGTGGCCACGGCTTTCTCTTGGCATCGCCTGGCTCCTGGCCTGGGCTACGGGTTCGTCGCCAGCCGCTTCGCAGGTCGCCGACGGGAGAGATCAGCCGAGTCCGCGACCCATGATCCGGCATCAAACCCGGAGTGATTGGACGTGCTGGGCCGCGAGCAGTCCACGGTCGATCGATTCGAGTACTGCGGGCGTGTTTCCCCGCGGTGCTATACTCGCGGCGGTGACGCTCTGATGCGACACAGTCGAGACCACCGGAGTGTGGTGGGGCTCTGCGCGTTCGCTCTGCTCCTCGTCCTGAGCGCCGGCACGGCGACTCGCCACTCGCACGCGAGCCCGAGCGACACCCTGTACGATGACGCGTGCCCGGACCTTCGCCTCGTGACGAGTGTGGAGAGCGGGGGCCTCGCACCCAGCCGTCGACCGGGGACTTTGTGTTCCTGCCCGAGATCGGGTTGCAGGACAGCCCGGCTGCATCGTTCGTCCGAGGCCTCTGGCTCGCTCGAGCCGACGCTCGCGCCCCGCCGCTTTCCGTCTGACGCAGCGTTCCCGAGCTGGCGCGTGATCGGGGAGCTCGAGGGGGCTCCGCGATGTCCGGCGTGCACGCTGTCTCATCGCATCGCGGAATCCGAGGTCGCTCCAGCGGCTCGTCGCTGGGGCGCGACATGGAAGCTGCGCGAGACTGACCGGTCAGGGAGGAGTCGAAGGAAGCAATGAAGGTATCGCGATCGCCTCGGCGAGACGCGGCCTCCGTGTCGTCGCGGAGGCGGTCCGTGCTCCACGCGTTGGGAGTCACTCCTGCTCGGGTCTCTGCGCCGCGTTCTTGGTCTCCACGGCGACCGCGCACCCTCACGTGTTCATCGACTACGGCGTAGCCCTGCTTCTCGGCGGCGACCGTATCGACGGCGTCCGGCTCACATGGACCTTCGACGACCTCTTCAGCGGCTTCATCCTGCAGGAGTTCGACCGGGACAGGAACGGAACGCTGTCGACCGCCGAGATCCGCCAGATCGAGGAGAAGCACTTCGCGGAGTTCCGACGAGCCCGGTTCTTCACGGCGGTCAGCGTGAACGGGCAAGGAGGTCACGCCGGGCGCGGCGCGGGACTTCACGGCCACGACGGTGAAGGGCATCGTCACGTACCGAGTTCACACTGCCCTTCAGCACGCCGATCGGGTCGACGACCTCGGTCGAGGTCGTTGTCGGACGATCCGACCTACTACATCGCATACATGGCGGCGGCTGCCAGTGCGCAGACCCAGACCGCCGGGGCCTTCGTGATCGACTGCCGTGTCGCCCATGACAAGACGGGCATGACGCCCGACGCCGTCCGCTGCGGAGTACGCCGCCGGTGAGGCGCGGGTCGTTGTGGCGCTCACCCTGCTGCTGTGCGGGGTGGCGATCTCGCCCGCGGCGGGGTGGTGGCTGCGTCAGGCGCCCGACGTGCCCAGGCGAGGCAGCCGCCCGGTCGGCGGACTCGTGTCGGAGGCCCAGCCCGAGTGGCTGCGCGGCTTGCTGAGCGAGGTGAATCTCGCACAGCGCCAGTTGAACCAGGCGCTCTCGCGGGAGCTGCGCCGGTTGCGCGAGGAGCGACGTGGGCCGCGCCGCCGTCGCCGTGGCCTGGATCGCATTCCTGTACGGCGTCCTGCATGCGGTGGGCCCCGGGCACGGGAAGCTGGTCGTGTCGTCGTTGTTCGTGGCGCGGGATGTCCGGCTTCGGACGGCGATCGGTATCTCGGGGCTCGTGTCCCTGCTCCAGACAGATCTCGGCGATAGGCCTCGTCTCCGTCGTGGCGCTCGTTCTCGGCAAGGGCGGGTTCGACGTCCTGCGCGATTCACGACGCATCGAGCTGGTCGCGTACGGCCTCATCGTCGCGATCGGCCTGGCGATGCTCGGCGGGTCGGTGTACGAGATCTGGGCTCGGCGGCGTCGCGGGTCAGCGCACGAGGATCCGGCGGAGCGTCGGCCGGATGGAGCGATTCCCGCGACGCTGGTTCTGGCGACCGGCGCAACACCCTGCGCGAGCGCGGTCATCATTCTGCTGTTCGCTCTGGGGCAGGTGTGTTTCTGGTCGGGGTGGCCGCGGCCCTGGTGATGGCGGTCGGGATGGGGCTCACCGTCTCGCTGGTGGGTCTCCCTCGCGATTGCTGCGCGGCGCGGGGCGGTGCGCGCGCTCGGGGCTCGTCGGCGAGGGTGGGGTGGGTGAAGGACCTTCTCGGTACGGCGGGTGCCATCGCGATCACGACGCTCGGGCTGGTGTTGCTTCTGGCCGCCTGGACGAACGCCTAGTGCAGGGAAGGGCCTCGCCACCGTCGCCCCCCGTCTAAGGCCCCGACGGCCTGTCGCGACGGCGACGAGCTGGCGCCTCTCGCTGTCGCAGAGCCGTCTCTAACTGGCCGGAGATCCTGGTCTTTTCTTAGACCGGCCACGATGGCACTCGTGGTGCATCCGAGCATATACCGCTCATGGAGCCCGGGGAGATGCCCGACCGCGGGCGGCCGGATGTTCGTGTTCTGGTCGTCGAGGACGACCCGGACGCGCGCGATGGCATCCTCGCCACGCTACGAGGCGTCTTCGGGGTCGTCGGCTACGGCGCCGGAGACGGCGAGGAGGCGTTCTCGCGACTCGTTGCCGTCAAGCCTGATCTCATACTCTGCGATCTTCGGATGCCCCGACTGGACGGCTTCGAATTCGTCCGGCGACTCCGCCGTGATCCGCGGTACCACCGGATCCTCACCATCGCGGTCTCGGGGCTTGGCCGGCCTCTCGACGTCGCGGCGACGCGGGAGGCCGGCTTCGATGGCCACGTTCTCAAGCCGCTGACGGCGGTGACGCTCGCGCGGCTGCTGGATCGCGCGTGGGATGCTCGCGATGCCCGGGGTCGCCCGAGGCCGTGGCCTGGCCGCGCGGCTGATGTCTGACGGGTGAGAAGGGTCGAATGGACGCCGGCGAGGATGGCCTGCACAGGCGCATCCAGAGCCTCGTGTCGACCGGTGTGCTGCCCCTGCGAGGACTGCGTCGTGACGTGGTACGGCCAGGGTCGGGGCGTGACTGCGCGGCGTGCGAGCAACGCATTCTCGGGACGGAGACCGAGATCGAATGCGACGTGCCCGGGGGCGGCAGCATTCATTTCCATCTCTGGTGCTATGACGCGTGGCAATCGGTGCTCGGGCGGTGAAGACCTGAAGGGGACTCCCTCACCGCCGGCGTCAGCACATCCCGGACTGTCGAGGCCTGGGGTGAGAGCACCGGGATGATCGAGCCGCAGGGCCGGGCGTGCCGAAGGGTCCGGGTGCGGAGAAGCGGCCAGGGCGCCTCGTCAGTGTCAGGTCGGCCGCACGGCGCGGCGAAAGGCCGTCGCGGGCAGCGTGTTCAGCACGTCCTTCGCCGCCAGGAGACCCCGTCGAGCCATGGCGATTCCGAAGCCGAGATGCTGCAGTTCCGGCGGTGGAGTGCGCATCCGTAGACACGACGAAGCGAAGGCCGCGATGGCGAGCCTCGCGCTGCCAGCGCGGCTCCATGTCGAGGCGTTGGGGATTTCCGTTCACCTCGATCGCCACCCGCGACTCGGCGGCGGCGTCCAGCACCTCCTCCATCCGGCAGGCGATCGGCGGCCGGCGCAGGACGTAGCGTCCGAGCGCGTGCGCCCCAGACCTTGAAGCACGGGTGACGCATGGCTTGCACGAGCCGGCGGGTCATCTGCGTCTCGTCCATCCGGTGGCGGTTGTGGAGGCTGGCGATGATGATGTCGAGCTGCTCCAGAACTGGAATCGGGATAGTCGAGCCCGCCGTCCGCGAGGATGTCGCTCTCCGTGCCGCGGAGAATCTGGAGGCCCTTGACCTGCTCCTGAACCTTCGCGATCTCGTCCCACTGGCGTCGTAGCCGGTCGAGCGTGAGGCCACCCGCGTACGACGCGGTTGGCGAGTGATCGGTGATGGTGATGTACCGCATGCCCATCGCCTGGGCCGCGCGCGCCATCGCCTCGACCGTGTCCCCTCCGTCCGAATAGACGGTGTGGCAGTGCACCATGCCCTGGATGTCCGACTCCTGGACCAGACCGCCGGCGCGGCACCGAGCGGCCGCCAGGTCTGAGGTCGATCGCGTCCTCACGTGCTTCTGGGGGAATGTAGGGGAGGTCCAGGTGCCGATAGAGAGCCGCCTCGGTCGCGAGCGGAAGCCGCCGAGTGCCTCCTGCGGAGACGAGTCCCTGGCGGTCGAGCGACGAGGCCCCGCTCCTTCGCCCGTTCGGTCAGCCGCGCCCGGTGCGTCTCGGATCCGGTGAGGGCGTGGAGGAGCGCCGGGAAGAGAGCGGGCTCCGCGGCCTCGCTTTCGACGAGCAAGCCGTTTGCCGTTCGGAACGTCACCGCCCCTGGCGTGCGCGTGACCGGCGGGAGCGCGGCGGGATACCGCGCCACGTGGTCGAGGGCGCGGGCCGGATCGTCGGCGCCCACGGCGACGACCAGGCGGTCCACGGTCTCCTCACGCCGTCGAAGGGCGCCGGCGAGCTCGGCCTGGCGCACCCCGGCATCCGAGCGGATGAAGGTCAGAGCAGCTGCTCGCCCTCCGCCATCGCGCGATTGAGGAGCGTCTGCCTCGCCCTGGGCCTCTCGCTGGCGGAGGGCGGCCAGCAGGTTTGACTCCGTCTTCGCGCCGAAGCCTCGCACGGCGCGCACGCCGCCCGTCTTCGCGGCCCGCGGTTCCTCGACGGGCGAGGTGATCCCGAGCGCCTGATGGAGCGCGGCAATGCGGGGCACGCTGAGGCCCGGGCACCTGGCTGAGCTCCAGCACGCCGGGCGGCAGCGCGGCGCGCAGTCGATCGAGCTGCTCGCTCCGGCCGGTCCGGTAGAGCTCGCCGATCGTTGCCGCTAGTGCCGGGCCGATTCCCGGAATCTCGGTCAGCCGGTTCTGGGTCACGAGCGGCGCGAGGTCGGCCGCGAGCGCCTCCATGGCCCGAGCTCCGCGCTCGTAGGCCCGAGCCTTGAACGGATTCCTCCCCTGGATCTCGAGAAGGAGCCCGATCTCGCGCAGCAGCCGGGCGATGGCCGAGCCGGTCCACGCTACGAGATTACCGCCGTCCGGGCGTCAGGGGATCGGGAGGTGGATCGCCTCGTGGTCGTAAGTCAGCCCCCGAGCCGTCACCGCCTTTCCCGCTCGGCGTGGTGGTTTCGCGCTGTACATCCGCGCCGATTCGAATACCATCGAGCCATGGACGCCTTCCGCGGGGCCGCAGGGCCCCGGTCCCGGTGTGATGGTCCAGACCGCCCCGGGAAAGCGGTCGGGCGGGCGTCAGCGCCACGGCACACGGGCGGGGATCTCCTCCATGACCCCGCCCGGGCGAGAGAGGCCGCCGCTTCTTCGAGTTCCCGGACCGTCGACCAGGAGCTTCACGAGCTCCGAGCCATCGTCGAGCTCACGCGAACCCTCACGTCCACCCTCGAGCTTCCCGAGATCCTGCGCGATCGTTCTCGACCGCCTGAAGACCCTCACCCAGGCCGAGGCGCTCTCGCTGATGCTGTACGACGCCGAGCGCGACGAGCTCGTCTTCGCCGCCACCGAGACGCTCCGAGAGAACGCGGTCGTCGGGCTCCGGCTTCCTCCGTCGACGAGCCTCGCCAGCTGGGTCGCGCGCAGCGGGAGAGCGCGGTGGTCAACGACGTCCGTGGCGATCCGCGCTTCTACCCCGAGATCGACCGCGTCACGCACATTCACGACCCGCAACCTGCTGTCGGTGCCTCTGTTCCGGCGCGGCCGCGTCGATCGGCGTCCTGGAGGTCGCCAATCGTCACGGCGGCGGCGACTACGACGACGACGACCGCGCAAGGCTGGAGGCGGTCGCGACGCGAGGTCGAGGAGGATTGCGATCCCGAGCGGCTCTGCCTCGATTCCGATGCCATGCGCACCCTGCTGGCCCGCGCGGTGAGGACGGCTCCGAGCGAGGCGGCGCGCTGCTCCTTGCTGCTGGACCCCGCCGGACGGGAGCTCGTGTTCCGCGCGTCGCGCACGATCCAGTCAGGGCTGATCGACGGCATGCGACTTCCCGTCAACCGCGGCATCGCCGGATGGGTCGCGCGGCACCGTCAGGCGGTTCGCCTCGACGACGTGGCGAGCGATCCACGCCACTTCGCCGGTGTCGGCGCGCAGACCGGTCTCGCGCCGCGAACCATGATCTGCGTTCCGATGATCAGCAGGGACACGCTGCGCGGGAGTGATCCAGATTCTGAACAAGGTGGACAACTCGACGTTCACCGAGGCGGAGCTGTCGCTCGCCCAGACCCTCGCCGACCACGCGGCGATCGCGATCGAGAACGCCTCGCTCTATCGCCAAGCGTATCGTGGCGTCGATCACCGACGATCTCACCGGGCTCGGCAACACGCGCCATTTCCATCGGAGCCTGGCCGATGTCCTGACCCGCGGCGTGCCCGGTGTCGCTGATCGATCCTGGACCTCGACAACTTCAAGGCCGTCGTCGATCGATACGGCCATCTCGCCGGATCGCGCTCGATCGCGCAGATCGGCCGCACGATCGGCCGCCTGGTGCGCGCCAGGCGACGTGGCGGCGCGCTTCGGGGGCGACGAGTTCGTGGTCGTGCTCCCGGACACGGACACGGCGGAGGCGGAGCGGCTCGCGCGAGTCGATCCGGAAGGCGATCGAGGCCTGCGAGCAGCCTCGACGAACGCAGGACGTCGACCTCTCGCGAGTCACGGCGAGCGCCGGCGTCGCGACCTACCCGGCTCACGCGGCCGACGCAGAGGGGCTTGTTCCGGCAGGCCGACGCCGCCATGTACGTGGCCAAGCGCTCCGGCAAGAACCGAGTGACGGTCGCGCCCCACCCCTCCGGCGCGATTCCCGCGTAGCCCCTCGCACGGCGGGACCCGGCTCGCCGGCCGGGCCGGGGAGGCCAGGCACCGCGGTTCATGCGCGGCCGTCACGAAACCTCGTCACACCTTCGCCTGAGCGCCACGTTGGCGCGAGCTCGCCACGATGTCCGGAGGGTGCCCCGACAGGATGAGCCTGGCGGCCTCGATTCCCGGCGACTTCGCAGATCTTTCGGAGATATGAAGCAGGCCGACCGGCGGGCGGGCTCTCATGGCACAGAGCTTGCGGCTTCCTCTCAGGGCCGAGCTTCAGACAAATCCTGCCTCGGCTCGCAGGGAGGATATCGAATGAACCCAGACGCGGACGATGAAGGGGATCCCGAGGGCTATCACAGCGTGACGCCCTACCTCACGGTAAAGGACGTCGGAGCGTCGCTCGACTTCTACCGGAAGGCCCTGGGCGCGGAGGAGCGGATGCGCCTGGCCGAGCCGGATGGCAAGCGCATCATGCACGCCGAGATGAAGATCGGCGAATCGATCGTGATGCTGGGCGACGTGAGCCCCGAGCGTGGCTGTGTCGAGCCGGCCAGCCTCAAGGGTCACAGCAGTGGCCTGTACGTCTACGTGACCGACGTGGATGCCGCCTTCGCCCGGGCCAAGGGAGCCGGCGCCAAGGTGACGATGCCGGTGACCGACATGTTCTGCGGGCGACCGGATGACGGAGATCGAGGACCCGTCCGGCACCGGCAGGAGCCTCGCGACGCGGAAGGAAGAGCTGTCGCCCGCGGAGGTCGCGGTGCGGGCGAAGAAGTGGTTCGCCGCGAACGCGAAAGCGCGAGGAGCACCCGGGCTCAGGGACGCGCGAGACCGCGACGCGCTGACCTCGATCACGCGAGAGGACGACCGGCCCGGCGGCGTAGCAGGAGATCGCGGCCGCCGGGCCGGCTCGGATCCGGCTCCGTGGCGGCGGCGCACAGTGAGGGAATCAGCCATGGGGAAGCGGACGACGAGAACGGCCCCGCTCTGGCAGAGCCCGCCGTGCGGGAGCGACGAAAAGATAGAGCGGGCGGCGCCACCGAGCCGCCCGGGAGCGCTCGAGAACGAGATCAGGCTGCGGGCGTACTCATCGCTACCTCGAGCGCGAGGAAGATTCGGGCGACGCGACGACTGACTGGCTCGAGGCCGAGTCCGACGTCCTCGGCCGTCGGGCCACCGGGGTGGACGCCGAGGAGAAGGTTCTCGACAACGGGCGCTGAGCTGTTTCGGCCGCGAGATTCTGCGCGGTGTCGGATCGCCCCCGGATCAGCGCCACTCGGGGTAGGTCTGCGGCGACAGCTCGTCGGCGCCGCGTCCCGCCCAGTCGAACTCCCTCATGCGAGGCCACATGCGGTCGCCGCCCGCCTGCAGGGCCTCCAGGATCTGGCGCTCGTCGGCGGCCAGGACGCGGCCCGCCGTCGACGACCTTACGCGGCCGTTGACGCAGACGCGATCGACGTCGTCCGCCGTCGCGTTGTAGACGAGGTTCTTCACCGGGTCGCGGAGCGGCGTCATGCCCCACGACGCGGCCCTTCCAGAGGACGAGGTCGGCCTTGGCGCCCGGCGCGATGCGGCCCAGGTCGTCGCGGCCGAGGGCCCGCGCCCCGCCGAGCGTCGCGGCGTCGAACGACGTGAGCCGCCGTCGTCGCCTGCGTGTTGCGCTCCATCGTCTTGGACGAGCACCGCCGCCCAGCGCATCGCCTCCACCACGCTCTGCGGATTCGTGTCGGTGCCGAGCGACATGTTCACGCCGGCTTCGCGGTAGCGCGCGAAGGACTCCATCGGGACGCCGCGGCGGGCGAACACCCAGACGGCATGGGCAACCGAGCAGCCTGCGTCGCCCATGATCCGCACGTCGCCGGCCGGGTGATTGGCTCCAGGATGACCCGCCGACGATGATCGCGTGGCCCAGGATCGTGCTCGGGGCCAAGGAAGCCCAGCTCCGCGAGCCAGGCGATCGGCGTCTTGCCGTGCCGCGCCAGCATCTCGTTGAACTCGACCACCGACTGAGACGCGTGGAGCGTGATCGGACACCGGCGCGCTCGTCGGCGGCGCGCTTGGCCTGCGCGCAGGAGCTCGGGCGTGCACGTGTCGACCTGGGCCGGGGCGAGGCAGGCAGCGCACCGAGCTCGCCGTGGGCGCCGTCGTGATCGCTCGTGGAAGGCGATCGCCCGCGTCGAGCCCTCGCGACCTCGCGCCTCGTCCCACTCCAGTGGACGCGCCGGCCGTCCTTCGTGAGCCATCGTCCCGAGCGGAAGGAGAGCCCGAAGTAGACCCGGAGACCGAAGTGCGCGGCGCGCTCGGCCACGTGGCTCGGCCAGCTGGCCGATCTCCAGCACGGTCGTCACGCCGCCCCGGAGCAGCTCGGCCATCGAGAAGTCGACGCAGGCCCGGCTCGCCTCCTGCGTCCTGTGCGCCGTCGCGCACCGGCAGCGTCTCGAAGAGGCCCGAGTAGTAGAACTGCGGCCGTCCGGTGTCCTCGATGAACGACCGGTCGAGGGGAGAGCCCGCGATGTGGCGCGTGGGTCGAGATGAGTCCCGGCGTGAGCACGCGGTCGCCGAGCCTCGACGGTCTCGTCGACCTGGCCTGACATGCCGTTCGTCCGCGCGGGGCCCGACGTGGACGATCCGGTCGCCCTCGACCACCACCGCGCCGTTTCGGACGCAGTCGGTGACCGTGGCCGTCGAAGGCGATCACGTGGCCCGCGTGGATCAGGATACGGCGAGGCGCGCTCATGCGAGAGTCTCCCTCGCCGAAGAGGCGCGAGCTGGCGTCCCTCGGGCCGGTGGATCGCCGACGATGGTGTCGAAGTCCGGTGCGCCCAGCGAAGTGCAGGAGGCGCGTCCGCGATCGGCCGGAGCTGCTGGGTGACGTAGTGGTCGTAGTCCGGGCGGCGCGGTCGTCTCGCCGGCCGCCTCCGGCCCCGCCGTGCGTCACCACGTAGGTGACGATGCGCCCGCGGCCCGCCGACTGCTTCCGCGCCGCCTTGACGTGCGGCGGCGTCGTCTTCGTGTACGACGTCGAGCGGCTTCCGGATCGCCTTCCGGTAGGCGAGCTGGTCGTCGAACCGGCCCGGCCCGGAGCTCGGCCACGAAGTCGCGGACGAACTGCGTCGACGGGCTCGTCGTGGAAGACGAGCGTGGAGCAGCTCGCGCTGGAAGCGCCGCGCGACCGCGCTCCAGTCGCGCCGCACGGCCTCGAGCCCCACGAGGTCGAGCGTCCGTCGCCCGGCCGCCACGAGCCCGGCGTAGCGCTTCTTGCTGCCCGTCGCGCCGCCGCGCACCTCGGGCATCCAGAAGCGCGCGTAGACCTTCTCGAACTCGAGCTCAGGTCAGCTCGTGCACGCCGAACTCGCGCTCGGAGCGCCTCGGCGACGTCGGGCGCCGATCGTCGTCGCGCAGCGCTCGTCGGCGCGCCGGGCCGGCGCTGTCGGGTCGGCTCGCCGACGTCGACGAAGAGCGAGTCCGGTGTCGCCGTAGATGACGCGATGGCCGCGCCGCTCGACCGCGGCCGCCGCGAGGCGGATCACGTGCTGGCCGGCGATGGTGATCGCGTTGGCGACCGCCGGCGAGAAGAGCCGCGGCAGGCGAGCCCCGAGCACGCCGAAGAGCGAGTTCATGAGGATCTTCGTCGCCTGCGACGCCGACCGCGTCGCCCGCCGCGCGCGCGCTGCGCCCGCTCCTCCAGAGGCGCGCGACCAGCGTCGGGCAGGATGCCCGGCTCGTCGCGCGCGGAAGGCCGCGCCGCTCGGCGTGCGGATCGAGCGGCTGCGCCCGGCGTCTCGTGGCGCCGGCACGACGTGGGTCAGCGGGTCGATGTTGAAGGTGCGGATCAGGCTCGGGTACAGGCTCTTGAAGTCGAAGACGAGGATGTTCCGGTAGAGGCCGGGGACGGAGTCGAGGACGAGGCCGCCCGGTGATCACCGTCGCCCTGAGCGTCCGCGATGTGCGACGCGATCGGCGCGACGCGCCCGCGCGGCCGGAGCTCGCCGAGATAGAGCGAGTCGACCGCGGCGATCTGAGCGCTCGACGCGGTCGATCTGCATGCCGGTGAGGAGGCTCCGTCGCACCGTCAGCCTCGACGAGCCCCGTGCGCTCGAGGATCTCCACGCACGAGCCGCGCGTCGTTGAGGTTGTAGGCGCCGAGCCGCGCGGGCTCGTCGCGCCACGCGGCCTCGATCTCCTGGCCCCGGTGCTCGGCGTGAGAAGAGCTTGCCCTTGCCGAGGATCGCCTGGGCGGCGGTGTCGAGCCGGTAGTCGTCGAGCTTCACGAAGGCGCTCCGGAGGAGCGCCGAGGCCGTCGAGCACCTGCGCGCCCGGCGAGGATCACGCGGGGATCGCGGCGTGAAGCCGAGGTCGCGCCGCACCTCGACGCTCCTCGTCCGTGCGGCCGAGCGTCAGGCGGAGCTGCGACCCGCGCGCGCGACGCGCTGGAGGACGGCACGTCGAAGTCGCCGATGTTCCAGCCCGGTGAGGACGTCGGGATCCGCCGCGCGGACGATGGCGCGAGGAAGGCGCTGGACGCACGCCCGCTCGTTCGGCACCAGCAGCCTCGGCGCCCTCGGCGAGGCCGGCAGCGATCCGGTCCGCCGGAGCGAACCATCCAGACGCCGGTCGCCGCCGTGCCCGGCCGCCGCGATCGAGTAGAGACGCCGCCCGTCGAGGCTCGTCTCGATGTCGAACGAGAGGACTCTGAGCCGCGGCTCGAAATCGGCAGGCTCGAGTCGCGGGTTCCGGTAGCACGCGGCCGACGCCCGCGCGGCGCTCGAACGGGCCGTCGACGACGAACGGCGCCGCGGATCCCGTGGTCGATCAGGTAGCGGTACGCGAAGCGGACGTCGGCTTCGAATGACTCCACGCCGGCTTCGCCCAGCCGCGCCCGGAGCGGCGGCACGTCTCCCGGGAGGGCGACCTCGACCCGGAGGACCGGCTCGCCGGCGAACGTCCGGAGCGCGGACTCGTCCGCGCGGCTGTCGGGCGCCACCCGCTGAAGCGCGTCCTGGCTCGGCGGCGCGGATGAAGAAGTAGGGCCGGGAACCGGTCGTCCACCACGAGCGCCGCCTCGCCGTCCTCGAGGACGGCGTGGAGATCACCTCCGCCCGGCCGTCGGCCACGCGGTAGGTCGGGGTGAGTACGAACCCTCGGGTCAGGCCAGGACTTCCCGGCAGCGCTCAGCGCGGGCCGGGCTCCGGCATCAGCGCGGCGACGGCTCGGGCCAGCGGGTCGCCCTCGGCCGCGAGAGCTGCGCGGACCCGGGCCTGATCGCCGGCCGGGCGGTTCTGGCTGAGCTTGGCCTTGCCCTCGAGCCGGTCAATCGGGATCTCGAAGGCGACGATGCCGCGGTCATCCCGGTCCACGTAGGTGTCCGACAGGGCCGTCCATGCGCCACGGCGTCGGTCGTCCGTCCTCGAAGGTGCGCACCAGGCGGTCGAGGAGCGCCCGCACGTCTCCCGGGTCCTCGATCACTCGTGGCACGCCGTACGCGTGGACGGCGACGTAGTTCCACGTGGGCACGCTCGGGTGCTGGGCATACCAGCGATGGGGAGACGTAGGCGTGCGCTCCCGAGAACACGACCAGCACCGGGCGGTCCGGCGCGAAGAGCTGCCACTGGGGGTTGGGCCGGGCCACGTGTCGCGAGGAGCGTGCCGAGCGGCGGCGGCGACTCGTTGAGCAGGCACGGGCAGGTGGGTCGCGAACGGGGACCCCGACGGGTCCACCCCGACGAGAATGGCGAACGGCTCCCGGCGCATGAGGTCATGGCACCGGGCAGGCGTCGGCCGGCTCGAACAGTTCGGGCACGTACATGCGCCTATCCTACCGGCCTCCTGGTGGTCCCTGCAAAGAGCCGATCCGGCCTCGATGGGAGAGGGCCAATTCGCCTGTCTCACCAGATCCGGACGCGGCCGACGTCCACGTGCACGAAGTCTGAGGCGGCGTAGTACCCGACGCCGCCGAGGCGGAAGCGCGAGGGCCGCGTCGCGCAGCGGAGGCAAGGGGCGGTCCGGACACGCGCACGTCGATCGCCATGGCCTGCATGTGGAGGCTCACGCGCGAGACGCCGCGGCTCTGGCGGCGAAGCATGGCGTTGGTCTCGGGAGACCGGTATCCGGAGACCACCTCATACGGCTCGGTCGTGTCCAGCGCGACCCGGAGGCGCCACAGGAGATCCAGGAGCCGCTGATCGATCCGCCGCGCCTCTCCGGTCCGGAAGTCGCGCAGGACCCAGTCGATCTCGCGAAGCGCCCCAGATCCAGCTGGCCGTCCGCTCGGTAGACCACGTCGACCGTCTCGCCCGTGTGGAGATTCCGGAACCCGAGCGCGCGGGGCTCTGATTCCGGCCCACCGTCGGCCGCCGTCCAGCGCGCCCACGGCGCGATCGCCGCCAGCGCGGCGAGGCGCAGCATGGACTGGCGGTCCAGATGCGAGCTCCCGATCACCGACGGGGAGCTCCCGCGGCCGGGCCGGGGTGCGGCCGGGACCGTCGGGCGCGCGGCGGCCACGAGGGCGCGGGCCAGCAGCGCAGGCCACGCGCGCATCGCGGTCGTACGGGTCGTCCACGAGCTGGAGGCGGCCTCATCGTCCACGAAGGCGGTCCAGTAGAGGAGGTACACAGGAAGGGGACGCGCGACCGTCACGACGCTGGTGGCCCCCGGCGCCAGCGCGCGCGTGAGGCGTCGGTGCCGCCGGCTGACTGCCCGCTCAGGACGAGGGCCGCGAGGTCGCGGGCCTGCTCGACGCGCACGCAGCCGTGGCTGAGCGCCCGGTCGGTGCGCAGGAACAGCTCCGGCAGCGGCGTGTCGTGGAGATAGACGTCGAACCGGTTCGGCGTCGCGAAGCGCATTCGGCCGAGAGGGTTCCCGCCGCCGGGCCGCTGCTGCAGCCGGAACGGGAATCGCACGGTGGGGACGGCCGCCCAGTCGACCGCGAGGCCGTACGGATCCTCGCGCCGATCGAGGATGGCGATGTCGTTGTCGGCGAGGAACCGGGGATTGGCGCGGAGCTTCGGCAGGAACTCGTCGACTGCGATGCTGGTGGGGACCGTCCACGTCGGGTTGAAGACGATCGCGCCCACCTCCGACCGCACCACCGGGTGGGATGGAGCTCGTCGCCCACGACCACGCGCGAAGCGAGGCGGACCTGCCGTCCTCGACGACGGTCATCGTCGCGTCCGCCGCGTTCACCACGAGGTGGCGCGACTCGATCTGCCGGGGCAGCCACCGCCAGCGCTCCAGGTTCACCGCGATCTGGCGGATGCGCGGATCGGGCGGGCCTGCGCGGGCAGGCGTACCAGTCCGGTCCGGCGCCGCGTGAAGCGCGCGAAGCGCCGCGACCAGGCGCGCGTACCCCTCGTGGGGCGGCGGCAGCTCATCGAGCCACGCGCCGAGCGTGCCGGCCTCGATCGCCTCCGCGAGCTCGCGGATCGGATCCTCCCGGCCCGGCGGGGCCATTCCCCAGTCCGGCTGGGCCGCCACCGGGCGAAGCCGGCCGGCCCGCACGTCCACCGCGTATCGGAGCAGCGAGTCGGTCAGCAGGAGCTTCGCGTTGGACGGCCATGGCCAGCGACGCGGGCTCCGCGCGCCGTCTCAGGGCGGCCAGCCCGTAGTGGGCCGGCAGGAGGCCGTGGTCCTGCGCTCCGCGAAGCGCGTCGAACGCGAGCGCCGAGCGAGCGACGCCGCCCGCATCGGCTCCCAGACAGGGTCGAAGCCGATCGACGCATAGAACTCGCGCAGGACCTCGGCCCGGAGCAGCTGGTCCGTCCACGCGGAGCGTGGGCTCGACTCGATCTCCGCCCTGAGATCGTCCGCCGTGGGGGCGTCGGCCGCCCGGGCCGGAAGGTCGGAGAGGAAGAGGCTCCCAGAGGATCAGGCCGCCGCGACGCGCAGGAGGGCGGCCATGGCGGGGACGCGTCCCCTGGTCATGCTCGGATCCTATCGTGAGTCGGCAGGCCTACCAAGCTCGCCGGCAGAGCGGGGACGGAGCGGGCCAGCGGCTACCTGGCGGCCTTGATCCAGTCCGTGATCCGGATGACGACCTTCGACTCGATGCCGGATAGCCGTGGTAGCCCCATCGGGTCGCACGGATCACCCTTGGGGGTCCTCCGTCCCGAAGGTGATCAGCTCCTTGCGCAGGAGCCCCGATGGCGGCGACGACGGGCGGGACGTCCTTGAAGAGGGTGTGCTTGCACTCGTCCTTCTCGTGGTGCACCAGAAGCGTCGGGACCTTGATCGCGCCCAGCCGCTGGGACGGGAGGCCTCCCGGGAAGGAGGGCTCCACGATGCTCGAGGTCAGCACGATCCCGTTGGGGGATCCTCGCTGAGTGCGGATGGCTGCGGCCGTCACGGAAGCGGTCCCCAGGCTGGTGCCGACGAGCCAGACACGGGACGGAGCCCGCTGCCGCAGATAGCGCATCACCGCGGCGATGTCCTGCATGTGCTCCGGGCTCTGCCGGAACCCGAGCAGGCCCTTGCCCTCCTGCCGGTCGGACGGCGCGTCCATGACGGCAACGGTGAGCCCCTGGCTCAGGAACACCGACCGCGTGCGCACCAGGAAGTTGCCGCCGCCGGACCGGCTTTGCCACCCGGCTGGAAGCCCCGAGCTTGCCGTCTCCACCCGGCGAACAGCACCACGCTGGCCGCCGGATTGTCCGCCTTCAGGATGAGCACGGGAAGCGTGACGCCCGGCCGAGACGCCAGCGTCTCGACCTTGACCTCCTCGTGGCTGGTCCCAGACGGGGCACGAGCTCGAGAATCGCGACAATCGCGCCGGCTACCGCCAGGCGCCTCGGCGGGCTGACGCCCCGTCGCGGGCCGGGCCGCGCGCAGGCATCTCAGACGGCGCCGCGCCCGTCGTCCCGCAAGTCGGCGTGGAGGGCGTCACTTCGTCCGGGCGTCCGCACTCGTCCAGTGCGGACGCGGCGGAGCCGTGCCGGCCGCCCGCGACCTTCTGACCACCGCGAAGTATTCTTTGCGCCACCACGTCGACATCCGCCGGGACCCTCGTTCTCGACTCAACTGGTAGTCTGTCGGAGCGCTCCCGAATCGGGCGGGAGCGCTAGCCGACTGAAATCTTCCGTCACGGCGCCGCCGCCTGAGCGACCGCGAGGCCGGGCGAGAGCCGGCCCCGCCATCAACCCGGCGTCCTGGCGGCCGCCTACTGCATCCAGCCGCCAGTGTATCCGGAACATGAAGCCCGTCGCGCGATCGGGACCGCGGCTACCAGCGGAGCCGCATCGGGGAACGCGTCGGGGATCGGCGCCCGTCTCGGCGAGGTGACGATGCGCTCCGTCCTGAGCCCGCCGACGTCGGGGACCGTGATCGTCGCCTTGAGCGTGAACACCATCCCCGCGACCAGCCGGGTCCGGTTCCCGGCCTGATCCACGGGCTTCCTCTTCCGGGTCCATGCCGGTGCCGTGGCTCCGTTCCGTGCCCGCGCGCTCGCCCGAGTAGCGCCGTAGCCGGACGCGGACGAGGGCCTGCTGGATCACCGCGTTGAGCCGGCTGCCAGCATCCTGGCCGCGCGGCGGCGAGCCCGGCCTCGACGGCGGCGGCGGCGGTTCCTCGACGATCGCCTGCTTGCGATCGGCGCTCTGCCGCACCGTACGTGAAGCCCCGGCCGCCGCCGGCCACGCCCTCGGTAGCGGGCGCCAATGTCGGTCATCACCAGATCGCCGGGATGGAGCAGCGCGCTGTCGGTCGGGCGAGGGCGAGGTTGTACGCCGAACGCGTGCCGGCCTGGACCATCGAGTCACAGGCCGTCCGGTCCGCCCCGGCGGCGATCATCGCCGCGTCGGCGAGCCGGGCGAGCTCTCGCCCGGTGAGGCCGCCGTCCGTCCGCGAGCGTGTCACGCGGATCGTGGCCATCGCCAGATCGGTGAGCCCCGCGGCTTTCCGAGGAGTCGGATCTCCGCCGGGCTCTTCACGCCCTGAGGTCCGCCAGCGCCATCGCGGGCTCGGTTTACGGTCGCCGAGCGCATCGAGCAACCGGTCCCGGACGCTCAGGATTGCGTGCGTGGCGCCGGCAAGGCCGACGCGCCACGCGGGATTCCGGGCCAGGGGCGAGAACCGGTCCAGGTCCCGGAACGGGGCGGACCGGGAAGCCCGTGACGCTTAGCCGCGTACCCGAGGCACTGCTCGGAGACGACGAGGGTGGCCTCGCCAACAGACGGGAGCACCACGAGCGCGTTGGCGATGTCCGATACCCCGTCGAGGGGACGGAAGTCGGTGAAGTAGCCGACGCTTGGCCCTGCGCCAGCAGTCGCCGAACGCGACCAGGCCTGGCGAGGTCGGCGGCCCGTAGCGCCTCGCGAGCGCGGTCGAGCCGATTCCGGTACTCCGCGGCGCTGATGCCCCCGGGCTCGGCGGTCACGTCGGGCCTGGGATCAGGGACGGGGCGGGACCATCAGCCGTCCCGCGCGGCCGGCCCGCGGTGAGAAATGCCGTCGGTGTTCACCGCCTGGATGAGGCCGGCGTCGATCACCTCGCGCGTGTTTCCCCGTTGTGAGGCGTCAGGACGACGTTCGGGAGCCCGAGGACTGGGCCGTGCCGGCTGGATGTTCTGGAAGACGTCGAGCCCGGCCCCCGGCAATCCGCGTTCTTCGGAGCGCGTCGATCAGGCAGCCTTGTCGACGAGGCCGCCGCGCGCGGTGTTGATCAGGAACGCGGTCGGCTTCATCAGGGCGAGACGATCGCGCCCCAGGTAGCTCTGCGTGTCGGCGCTCAGGCGGGAGGTGGAGGCTCACGATGTCCGATCTCCCGGAGAAGCGTCTCGACCGGGACGTGCGGGCGCTGGCCGCCGCCGACCGCCCGGCGTCCGGGCCGTAGGTCGGCGCCGCAGGAGGTGCGGACCCCGAACGGGGCGAAAGCAGGTGCGCTACCTGCGCCCCGACAACGTTTCAGCCCGGATCAGCCCCACGGGTCTTTCCTTCCAGCTGAACGAGCTGGCCCCCGCGCCACTGCGCCGCCTGCGCGTCACGGTCTGGTTGGATTCCCGCGGGTGATGGCAGCATCAGCCCCGCGTGCTCGGCGACGGCGTTGGCGTTGACGCCGCTGGTCACCGCCACCCCGCGAGTCCGGCAGGCGGCGAGGTCGACATTGTCGGTGCCGGAGCAATACGCACCGAACGAAGCAC